>Ga0099364_10007654_pt1 | contig 15366 bp, 15 predicted proteins | sample TergutTh196P3_FD_73070 | JGI IMG/M metagenome (GOLD analysis project Ga0099364, IMG submission 73070) | Microcerotermes parvus P3 segment gut microbial communities from Pointe-Noire, Republic of the Congo - Th196 P3 | ecosystem: Host-associated > Arthropoda: Insects > Digestive system > Gut ... | reverse complement strand
TTGTTTTTTTGGGGGGGGGGGGTTGGGTTGGTTGGAAAAAATTTTAATTGTGGGGGGGGGGGGTTGGCCGTTGTGGTGGGTGGTGGTTTTTTGGGGGGGGGCGGTTTTGCCCCCCCCGCCTGTGAGCTTTGATTCGCCGTTGACCGCCCCTACTTGCCCGTGTTCGCGAAATAATCGGTGACGGCGTCGGCATAGGCCGTTGCCAATTTATTCAAAAACGCGTCGCTCATCAGCTTGGAGCGGTCGGATTTGTTGGTGTGGAACCCGTTTTCGGCCAATACGCCGGGAACGTTGTGCTCGCGCACCATCAGCAGATTGCTGCTGTTGACCTTGTTCCTTTTAATGCCTAACGGGCTTATCCTGTTCAGCAGAATGTCGCCGAAAAGACCGCTCAGCCGCAGGCTTGAGTAGCCTGAATAATACGCGGAGCTTGACGCTATGAACATGTCGGCCCCGTTTGCCGAGGTGTTTATCGGCTTTCCGGTCGCGTTTGAGTGCAGCGAAATGACTAAAAAGCTGTTGTACACCGCCGGGTCGTTCTCATATTCAAAAATACGTTTCCAGTCGGAGTTTATTTTGCGTTTCGACGAATACGGCGTGTTCATGTAGACCGGCGCGTTTTTCTTAGGATTGTCAATAATGCTCTGCGTGATACCTATCAGGCCATCAAGCTCCTTGATTTCCTTAGTCAGATAGGCCGCAATCGCCGCCGACCGCGTTTCCCGCAGCTTAACGCGGCGGGACTCCTGAACGGCCTGAAGCGCCCATTTGTTAATCAGCGCCGCCCGTATGTAAAGCGAAACGTCGTTCTGTGTGGGGCGGGTCATATGTACCGTCGCGCCCCGGGCCTCTAACAGCGGCTTGATTTTTTGCGCCAATTTTAACATCGTCAGTTGCTCGTCGTAGCCGGCGTATGTATTGGTGGTGCTGCGTCCGTGGCCCGCGTCGAGTATAACGGTTTTCCCTTTCAGCGCCGTTTGCGCGCCGTTTGCCGCCGCCGGCGGGCCCGGTGGTATCCACACCGAAATAAAAATTAAAGCCGCGAAAAACGCCGTGATTTTTTTGAACATTGCCCAAAACCTCCAAATCAGTAATCTTCCGTATCTGTCAAAAGAATCATATGATTACTAATTATAACAAAAAAATATCACACTTTCAAAGGTCAAAAAGTGGATATTCTGGGCAATATTGGAAATTGTGTTAATTTTTGCCACTCGCCCCCGGTCGCCTGTCCGCAACCCAATTCCCCTCCACGGAGGGCAATGGTAAACAATTATTGTATTTTTATGATGTAGGCGTTATAATAAAGGAAATAACATCTACAGGAGGAAAAGCAATGAAGTGTAAACACTGTGGTAGTGAAAAGACGAGAAAGAATGGGGTAAGCAAAGGCTATCAGCGTTATAAATGCAACACATGCGAACGAACCTTTTCAGGAACCCCGATAAAACATAGCATAGAGAAAAAGCGTATGGCTGTTTGGATGAGTTTGAATGGCGTGGGAATCCGAAAGACTGCTTTACTGCTTGGCACAAGTCATGTTAATGTGTTGAACTGGATAAAGAAGGCACATGAGACAATGCTTCATTCCTTGGAAGCTTCGCAATCTGACTACTCTGAAGAGCTTGATATTATAGAGATGGACGAAATCTACACCTTCGTTCAAAAAAGGGGCGGCGATATCCGGTATGGACTGCTTATTCTCGACGGGAAAAGCGTGTTATTGCGTTTGTGATTGGTTGGGGACTAAAAGCGGCAATGGCAATTTACCGAGCTGTTAAACGTTTGAGGCCCAATATTGCTCATATATACACCGACGCGAACAGTTGTTATGATGTTGCTTTCAAACGAATGAAGATTCCTGAGCCTCACACGATGACTAAGAGTGAAACTCACTTGATAGAGAGTTCAAACAGCAGTATAAGGGATAATCTTACCCGTTTCAACCGTTGTTCTAAGCGTTATTCCAAGTCTATGGAGATGCTTCGTATCGCTTTAAATTTATTCCTTCATAAACATTTCTTTGTCACGCAATAACTGTTTACCATTGCCTTTCGTAAAGGGGGTGCCGCCCGCGGCGGCGGGGGATTTAACGCGCCCGTCAAACAAACACGGGACGCCCCGGTGTGCGTCCCCTACGACGGGGTGTGTATGAAAAACGGCGTCCCGTGTAAATTTTACCACGCATGTAATAACGGCGCGATGAAGACATCGCGCCCTACCCCCCGTAATAATTGACCATTGTTAATTGTTAATTGTTAATTGTTAATTGTTAATTGTTCAACGCCGCACCCCCCACAAAGGATGCGGCGTCTGGCGCCCTCGACTGGACTCGAACCGGTGACCCCCCGCTTAAGAATAGCACTTACATGATCTTTTTCCATACGACGCAATCTGTCCTAGCGTTCTACAGCCCTTGTATTCCAATGGTTATACGTCTCGCCGCATTTCATCCTGTGCGCCATAGTCCGTTGTATACTGAGGTTTTTTTCTGCGTCTTGTTAGCAGTGTGCCAGCAGAATGTCAGTTGAACGTGTGGGTGGTCGACAGGCAGAATCGAACGTAGAGGAGGTTTTTGTACAGTCAGCGTTGAAATTGGTACGACATTTACGCCATCGGGCCACCGGTATGCAAACCCATTGCCGTTAAGCGTTCAAGCGCGGAAAGGTAATCGGTGCTCGTTTCACCATCCAACTCCCTGTCGCTGCCCTAGGTATCTTTCGAAAGTGCGGTTAGGGACACTTCAGTGGAGATATTCCTTGCCAGCTATTGAAGCAAACGCGTAACATTGTATGGGTCACGCCGCTTGTCGAATACTTGGCTTAGATCGACCTCAGCTATTAGTGTCATATAATCGTTAGCGAACCGAAGCCCTTAGGTGGCGCTTGCACCGATCATGCCCAGCTGACCAACCGCCGAAGGTTATCTTTTCTGCGAACTCATCAAAGGCGAAGAATACGGCTTCGGGCACAGAAACTCCACCGGACATCAACGCAGCAAGCTCACCTTGCCGGATGACCAGCTTTTTTTATACAAAGACATTGTACGCATCTTTATAATCGAGAATCTTCCAGCGTTGGAATGCCGGCTGACGGTATCATCCGGCGTCGCATAGCCTGTGAGGATAAACTGCCCCTTTTGCCCGCGCTCGTCTACCTCACGCCGGACATAGTTCCATATCTGAGGGTATTCCTGCCACTCGTCTAGCAAATGTGGAACTTGTCCTGCCAGTACGGTTTTGGGGTCGATCTCCATTTTGATCTTCACTTGCTCGTCGGCATCGAACCTTACAACAGAAAAACCACTTTTAAAAGCATTATGACGCAAAGGACATATGACCGGTAAAAACTGTAGTGGGAGCGATGTTTGAGATTTGCACTAAATATAGGTGGTGTCTTCTAGATTCGCAAAGTGGACAGTAATGGGTTGATATATAGCACACAAAAAACAGACTTCCAAAGGGGTTTACAAGACTTCCATGATCGTGTATACTGTAAATGACAAGTTGCGACATTTGAGAATCTTAAACGAGGAGGAGATACGCAATGAAATCTGCCGTCTTTATGTTTCCTGCTGTGAAGGGTTATCAAGCCAACCGAGATTACTTCATCTCTATGGTTCCGCTCGAAGTTATCCCTCGAATATTTCAATTTATTGATGAAGACCTTCCTCCAGAGATTCGCGCGCAGCGTGTCCTTAATAAAGCACGTATCCCAGAAATGAGAGATTACATTCTTGAAAACGCCGGAAATTACGTGTTTTCCTCGCTCACAGTATCAGTCGATGGAGAGATGACATTTGATTCTGTACATGCAAATGAACCGCTCATCGGTTATCTCACAATACCCATGAACGCGCGGTTCTTGATTAATGACGGTCAGCATCGGCGCGCCGCCATTGCCGAAGCTCTAAAGCATAATGCTAATCTGAAAAACGAGCATATATCGGTTGTTTTTTTCAGGGATATGGGATTGACACGGTCGCAGCAAATTTTTTCTGACCTCAACCGTTATGCCATACGCCCGACACGCTCGATCAACATCCTATTCAATTCCCGGGAGGAGTCTTCCATTATCGCAAGGGAAGTTATTGAGAGGGTGTCGGTATTCAATGGATTCACTGAAAAAGAGAAAACGGCTATTTCCAATCGGTCAAAAGCATTATTCACGTTGAGTGCGATTTGCACTGCTACGGAATTGCTGCTACATTCCATAGAGCTTGATACGGAGCAAAAGATAGAGTTGGCTGTGAAATATTGGGAAGCGGTTGCTGGACACATAGCTGAATGGGATGCGGTTAAAAACGGTAAGGCGAAGGCATCAGACATCCGAAAAGATTATATCTGCTCACTAAGCATTGCCTTGGCAGCCCTTGGCTATGGAGGTAACGCATTGATAATGGCTCACCCGAAAATGTGGATCAAGACCCTGTCTATATTGGATCAAATCGACTGGAGAAAGGAAAACAAAGATTGGCAGAATCTTGTTTTCATAAACGGCAAGGTCTCCGCCAATAGGGCCACCCAGCAGGCCATGTCAAAATACATAAGAAATCTTTTTTTATCGTCTGTAGGTGATGATTGATGTCCAGTTTATCAAAAGCTGATGTGCAGAATGTTCTCAAGATTATAAAGGAGTTATATCTGCGTGATAATACCCCTTGGATATGTGGGTATAGCGGCGGCAAAGATTCTACAGCTGTTGTCCAGCTTGTTTGGAGTGCATTAATGCAGTTGCCAGAAGATCAGCGTAGAAAAACAGTCCATGTGATCAATACCGACACCTTGGTCGAGTCTCCTGTCGCCGCACGATGGGCGGCGAATTCGATACATTGTATGCAACAGGTAGCCTTAGATGATCAAAACCGGCTGCCCATCGTTACGCATATCCTAAAACCCGTTGTGACGAACACGTTCTGGGTAAACCTAATCGGACGTGGATACCCATTTCCGCGATCGAATTTCAGATGGTGTACCGATCGGTTGAAAATCGACCCATCCAATCGATTTATACAGGGCATCCTTGACTCCGAGGGGGAGGCGATTATAGTGCTTGGCTCCCGCAAAGCCGAAAGTGCAGCCCGTAAAGCGGTTATGGAAGGTTATGAAAAAAAACGTTACCATGAGTATTTAAGTCCAAATGGCTCTTTTCCTAACTCCTATGTCTTCACGCCAATCGAAAGCTGGCTCAATGACAATGTATGGCAGTACCTTGTTCAATACTCTAATCCTTGGGGTTGCTCCAATAAGGATTTATTGGCTATGTACAGCGGTGCGTCTTCCGACGGGGAATGTCCGCTCGTAATCGACACCTCCACGCCAAGCTGCGGCAACAGTAGGTTTGGATGTTGGGTCTGCACAATGGTCACAGAGGATAAATCTATGGCCGCCATGATCCGCAACGATGAAGAAAAAGCATGGATGCTTCCGATGCTAAAGTTCCGGAATGAAATCTCGGCGGGAGGGGATTTAGCCAGAGATCGGGCGCGTCGGGATTTCAGGCGTATGGATGGTACGCTGACTCCATATAACGGTCGTCTTGTCCATGGACCTTATACTCAAAAAACGCGTGAGGACTTCTTGAGAAGGCTTTTAGAAGTTGAGAAACTGGTACATGAAATCGGCCCGGAAGAGACGCGGAATATTCCATTGATTACAATGGAAGAACTTCGCCTTATTCGCAAAATCTGGCTTGATGAGAAGCATGAGTTTGAAGACTCATTGCCAAGAATCTACAAGGAAGTCACAGGCTGTACATATGATGATGGAAACATAAGCAAAAACAAGTATTTCGGAGCCTTTGAGTCAAAAATCTTATATGATGCTTGTTATGACTTTGACAAATATGAAACGCTATTGCCTAGCTTGTTGCACGCGCTTCTTGATATCGAAGCAAAAGCCTCCGCGATTTCAAATAAACGCAATGTGATTATCAATTTTGAGCATGAAATCAAAAAGGCTTTTTATCGAAATGAAGATGATGCGGAGCATATTGCGGTAACCCGAGAAATACGAATAGAGGAAAAAATCTCCTCTATTGAAGATTTTGTAGAGTGAGGATACCTATATGGTTTTCACAAAAATAGAATTGCATAATTTCGGAATATACCAAGGGACGCACGTAATGGATCTTCAGGCGCAAAAAGGCCGCAGAAACATTACCCTTGTGGGAGGGCTTAATGGCCGAGGAAAAACGACGCTACATGACGCCATCCTGCTAGCCCTATATGGCAAGCAGGCCATGAAATACATACAGGAAAACGCACGTTCATACGACCTTCTGTTACTGGAGCATATCAACAAGCACGCGGTTGATGGTGAAACATATATTGCTGTAACAATGACCCTTGATAATAAAACACTAATCAGAGTCAAGAGAAACTGGCGTCAGAATGGGAAAAAGGCGGATCAGCAGATAACTGTGGAAAAAAACGGTGTTGCGGACAAATATTTGGGTGAAAACTGGAATTATTACATTGAGGAATTTCTTCCGTTCAGTATCGCCCGTTTCTTTTTCTTCAACAACGAAAAAATCACACAATTAGCCGACGACACATCGTTTGAGCAAATCAAGGTGTCGATCAAGTCGGCCATTGGCGTCACGACAATCGAAAAAGCCATCGAACATACAGATGAGGTAATCCGCCGAAAAAATAACGCCATCAAAAAATTTGAGAATGACGAACTGAACCAAAAATATCACGAAAATGAAGACAAAATTGCCGAAGTGGATAAGGTTTTGTCTGAAACTGAGGCGCGGAATAAAGAATTGGAAAAGAAGATAGAAGAGCTGTTTGCCAAAACCGAGGTTAAGGAAAAGGAATTCTGGGCTTCAGGAGGAGAAATGGGTCGCAATCGAGATATGATCAAGGCGGAGATGGAGAATATCAAAGCTGAGGTGGAGCATATTCAGACAAAGATCATTTTGCTTGCCTCCGGCGCATCCACCCCGCTGCTCCTATGCCGGGAACTGGCCAAACAAGCTTATAATACCGAAGACAGGTTACATGAAGAAAAGGCACGCAAGCATTCGGAGACCATCATAACCGAAATATACAGACGGATCATTGACAAGATCGATGCTGTTAACATCAACAGCAGTATACGGCAAACTGTTAAGCAAATCATTGACGAAGAGTTGGGCGATTTCCTTTCATTTTCAGAGACGCCGGAGATAAAAAGTCTCACAGCATCCGGTATGGCGCTGTTTGAAAAACTGATCACCGGCTCACTTTCAGAAATCGTTCAGCAAATCAAACTCCTTATAACATCAGCAGAATTGCAGGAAGGCGAATTCTTAATCCTTGATGCACATCTTGGAAATACGGAAGAAAAGACAATGGCTATGAAGCTCTTTGAAGTATTGAAGGGCGTTGAAAGAGAAAAAACGCTCGCGGAAAGCGAATATAAAAGAGGAATTCAAACTATCGAAAACCTTGGAAATCAGCGCAAGATGCTGCTTAGTAAACGACCTGTACTCATTCGCTCAATAGCTGAGAGAGAAGATTCAAACAATGATGATATTAGGATCATTAAGTACGCCGCTATGTCTATAGAGGTTTTGCAAGAATTTAAGGTGAGATTGCAAACCGCCAAACTGGCTCGATTGTCTGAAACGGTTACGGAATGCTTCAAGCAGCTTGTAGCCAAAGACGCGTTTATCAGCCAAATCCTCATTGATCCCGTCAGTCTGCACATTCAGCTTCTCGACAAGGAAGGGAAAAATCTTTTGAAAAGCCAACTATCGGCCGGAGAGCAGCAAATGTTTGCTATCTCGATTGTATGGGCACTTGCGCTCTCATCAGGTTATAAGGCTCCGATTTTCATTGACACTCCGCTCGCCCGGCTTGATTCCGCCCACCGTTCCAATTTTATATCTAAGTATTTACCGCAGGCGAGTTTTCAAGTCATCGTACTCTCGACGGATGAAGAAGTATATGGAAAATACCATGATTTAATTCGTGACAATATCATCGATTACTATACGCTTCTTTATCATGAAGATAAACAGTATACCACCATCGTCTCTGGATACTTCGGGGAGGAAACATAAATGATCGTCAAGCAGTTTAAGCTTTCGCAACCAGAAAAAGAACGATTAATTCGCATCAAATCAAAGACAGGTATCGGCCAATGGAATATTCTGTGCCGATGGGCCTTGTGCTGGTCATTGGCAGAGCCCGCTGTCCCGAGCGGAATTGATCCGCAGTCGGATAGCAATGTTGAGATGGACTGGAGTACTTTTGGCGGTGAGTATGAGGAAATATATGAGTCGATTATCCGGCAGCGGTGTATCAATGATGGCTTAGGTGACGCACCTGAGACCCTTGCGAAATATTTTCGATTGCACTTATATCGCGGGATTGCCCATTACAGCAACCGCACTGTGCTGAAAAGCTGTCAAGATTTGCTCAAGTCGGCACTTCCGAAGGAGGGATCATAGTGGCTATATACTTAGATTTCAATGCGTCAGCTCCTATAAACGAACGCGTGTTGGGGCGGATGAACGAGGTTTGGCTCCGGCATTACGGCAATGCCGACAGCCGTACACATATATTCGGGACCAAAGCAAAAGAGATCGTGTCAGAAGCTCGTGAGAGCCTTTGCGACATACTGTCGACCGATAGCACCGATTTACTGTTCACAAGCGGTGCTACCGAAAGCAACAATATGGCTATACTTGGATTGCTTGATTATGCTACCGAAACAGGACGCACACATTTTATTGCGACCTCCATTGAACATAAATCGATCCTTGAGCCGATGAAATATCTTCAAAACCGTGGCTGCACAGTCGATTTTGTAAGCCCGGACTCCAGTGGCCGAATTGCCGCAAATCATATACTAGAGCGGGTCACAGATAAAACATTACTTGTTTCTGTCATGCATGTCAACAGCGAAACGGGTATCATCCAACCCATCATTGAGATAGGCGATGAGTTGTCTAAAACGAATACTTTTTTTCATATTGATGCTACTCAAGGGTTTGGGAAGCTGAATGACGAGATTCGCAAAACAAAATACGATATGCTGAGCGTCTCTTCCCACAAAATAGGCGGCCCGCAAGGTGTGGGCGCGTTTATACTGCGTAGGAGCAACACATTTAAGAGACCTCCCGTCAAGCCTCTTATGTATGGCGGACAGCAAGAACGGGGATATCGCCCCGGCACCACGCCTGTGGCGCTGGTAGCGGGATTTGCGTTAGCCGCTGAGCTTTGTGAACAGGAAGGCAGCAAAAGCATAACTGCCTGCCGTAACACTAAGGAATCATTTATGAAAGCGATTTCCGGCCTTAAATATACGCTCAACGGAGATCAGTCCTATTGTATCCCTTCGACAATTAATATCAGTTTTAATGGCGTTGACGCGGAAGGCGTCTTCGTAGCTGTAAAAGAACATTACGCGCTCTCAAACGGTTCAGCCTGTAATTCGGGAAGTTACGAGGCCAGCTATGTTTTGACGGCGATGGGGCTGGATGAAATGAGAATCGCTTCGGCTTTACGTATGTCGTGGGACGGGAAGACGGAAGTAGATTTTTCGAGGCTTATTGAGTATGTAAAATCTATTGTATGAGGTGTGTTATGACGATTGTAGAAGCGATAATGAAAGTGCTTGAGAAAGAACAAGAAAGCTTATCGGCTCAAAGTATTTATGAACAAATTATCGAAGCCGAACGACTTCGGAGTTTACAAAAGATGCAATTTTATTTATGAAAAAATAACAACAAAAGAATATAGTGCTGATTGCCGGAAAACTGCTGACAGAACTGATGATTAAGGCTTCTGTCGGTGTGACAGCAATAGACAATCTATCAATATACAAGTTAGATAGCGATTATTTCTTACCATAATGGTTTATTGGTGTATGTATCTGTTAGTTATCAACATCAAACGCTCCGTTTTCAAAACAGGTGAAATAGTCGTCATAAAACCACTCCAGTGTGGTATGGGCGCCTGCCAGATTTTCCCTCATGATTTCAAACCCGCGCGCGGCATATTGGTTTAAAAGTTTAAAACCTTCTTCGCTCAACCGGGTTTTCGACTGGGCATCGATCAATTTAGACATTAACTTCTCAACCTCATCGGCATTCCCGCTATCTATCGGTATGCGTTTTATTTCCGCCGCAATCAGCAATCCGGCGATGTATTCACATGATTCGGGATAATCCCCGGGATAATAGTCTACAAGCGTTCCGTCAAATACAGCTTTCGCATCTAGCTTGGCTTGATACAAGCCTACGAGCAGGCATAAATAATACCCGTCAAATTGGATGCTGAGCTTCTTCACCTTATGAACCCTGCCCTCATCGGTCAGAGCGTTGAAATAATCCTTGCATTCCCTCGTCATCCTAAACATACTCAATCCTCCTCGCTCTGATATGAAGCAAAGTATGCCTTATCAGCGATACATTCGGCTTCTTCCATACTGTCTTTGCCGATGACTGTCAAGTACTGGACGTCGTCCATTTCGTAGAACCTCTCCGCAAAACCCGCCACTTCGCTTGATATAACAAATATAAACAACTGCTCAAATATTTTAGGGATGATATCCGCGATCTCCCTGCGCACACCTAAATCCATGGATATTGCTGGGGAATCCACAACAAAAGGGAACTTAAAAGTTGAGTGTTCAAAAAGCGAGGATACGTACGCATATGCTACCGCGAGGGTCTGCCCTTCACTCAGCCCGTCACGGTCTTTAATTTTTAAATTGCCGTCTATTTTTTCGACGGTAATTTTCTCATCTGTAATAATCTGCGCGATTTTTTTGTTTGTCTTTTGCAGGATGGTCTGCTTAAAGTTATCCAGTGTCATTTGACGGATCGATTTTATATAAGCTATCAACTTATCTGCTTGCCTTGTAAACTTAAATGTTCCGGTGAGGTCAAAAAACCTTTTCGCCGCCTCTTCAAACGCAATTTGGGCAAGTTTGATGTTATTTTCTTCCGATAAATCATTCGTGCGGCTGATTGCGTTTAATTGGCTGAGTTCTCGACGTAGTTCCATCTCCTGTCTTTCGATTGCCTTTAAATCATGGTCTATCTTTTCAATCCGCTCGGCGTCGACGGCATTTAGCCGGTTGTAGAGCCGCTGCAAGGCCCCGTCTATTTCTTGTATTTCATCTCTCAGCTTAACCATGTTTTTTATCGACAGATTCAATCCATCGTCAAGCTGGTAACTCCTTATAGCACCCTTTATGGCGTTTATTGCAATTAATTCCTCCGCGCCCAAATATTGCTCAGCCCGGCTTTTTATCACATTGCTCTCATCCGGGCCGATCGGGCGCCCGCATACACAAGTGGTACTGTTAGCTAGCTCATTGAAAAACTCGCGGGCAGTTGTTTTCGGAAGCCGCAGATCCTTCAAGCTCTGTGACAAGGATTGCAGGCGCTCATGGAAAAGGTAGTTTACCAAGTAGGGACGCCTTGTATATATTTTGATAGCGTCAAGCTCTTTTGATAAAGCGCTTCCTTTTTCGTCTTGACGGCGGATTAATTCATCTTTTTCGTTTCGCAGGTCTTTGCTTGTATTGATCAACTCTTGCTTTTCATTCTCCAGCTTGTTTTGCCGCTCCGCTAATGCGCCTGCTTCTTGCTGTAAGGCGGTGGCCCTTTCTTTGAGTTCATGAAGATTCTTCTTTTTCCTCAACATACTGTTGCGGTTTTGGTTGATCGCACGCTCAGTGACTGTGCCGTCTGACAGGGCCTGTTTTTGCTCCACGATCTTTTGGATTTCGGCTATAAGCTCGTCCAGTTTATTGATGTGATAAAGATGAACTACCGCATTTTCTGCCTCGCGGTGGTCATTGTTCAATATCATCTTCGCCTGCTCACCGTCAAAGATGAAACGCCTAATAAACTCCTCATTGTCAAACGCCCCCTGTATGCTCATAGGTAGACGCAGCCCGTTTTCTAGGCCGCCTGTTAGTCCGGTGTTTGACGTTTGATAGGAGGCTTGTCCGGTTTTATAGTTTAATGTCAGGATAAAGCAGTAGGTTTTATCGTCGAATTGCATACGCATAGTAAACTTGCCGGTTTCTTTGGTGCTGTGCAGCGGCTGAAAGCCTTTTACCCGCTCAGACGTCCATTTTTTCGCAGAACCGCTTAGAATTGCCCTCATTAACGCCATCGTTGTGGTTTTGCCTGTCCCATTGCGCATCATAATCAACGTAGTACGGTGCGGGTTATCTTGAAAATCAAGCTCTAGAGTATTTATTTTCCGTATGTTCTCGTATCCCCATCCCAGTATCTTAATTCTCATCGTGTGCCTCCTCAATTTTGCAGAGGCTTATCAGCGCCTCTATATCAGCCGGCGTATATGATTTATCATAGAAGTTTGTTATAAGGGCCATAAAGCGCGCCTTAAAGTCCGCGGATTCCGGAATATCGTCGAGCGTAGCCTTGATCGCCCTATTCATCTCGCAATATGGTTCCATCTTTCATCCTCCTCGTTTTTGACAGCTCCCTCAGCCATTCCATCCGCATGTGATCGGCGGTAGGATCAGGGTTATCCGATTTTACGTCTTGCACATCGCATATAAAATCAATAATGTTAGCCCTCTTATCGGGGTCTTCCGGGTTGATCCGTAAGCTTCTGCCTATGCGTTGAACCGTCACAAGCTTTGATCGATCTGAGGAAAACAAAACTATATTTTTGACGGACTTTATATCCACTCCTTCGGAAATCTTTTTGCAGGTTATTAGGCATTTCAATCCTCCTGTGGCGAATTCCTTGAGTTTGCTATTGTCGTCTTCGCTGTAATACGTATGATATTCGGGAACTATACTTAACAAAATATCTTGTACTGCAATACTATACTCTTTCGTTTCAACAAAAATAATACAACGTTCCAACATGTCAGTATGAGCTCGGATAAAATTCTCAAAAGCTGATGTTTTATTGATTGCTAGTTTGTTTACGCGTGCCAGATTTTGATACAACTCATCTTCGCTGACAGGTTCTTTATTCTTCTTTTTTGCATTAAATACAGCGATTATATCGCGCTTTTTTTGTTTTTCCTCCTGCGTTAATTCATATGACAGTGGGTAATAGTCAAATTCACATAATATCCCCTTTTCGATTGCTTTTTCCAGTGGGAACTCATATATTACCGCCCCAATCTCTTGCAAGATAAACTCGTTGCCCGTTCCGTCATATTTTCTCTCTGGGGTAGCGCTCAACCCTAAACGGTATTGGTAAGGTGAAATCCTTCCTGATAGACTAGGTAAAAAAGACGCAGATCCTAGTCTATGGACTTCATCGAATATGAGAATCGTACGGGTTAATGGGTTTTGTGTCCTAGTCTCAAATTTATAAAGGCAATTGAATAAACGAGAAGCATCTAGGGACACAAGCAACAACTTTTTCCCCCTATATAGTAAAAAATGCGGCATATCATGCGTTGACCCATAAAACTTAAACAGCCGAATTTTTTCCAAATGAGTTAAAATCTCTTTTTCCCATTGATCGAGAAGATCATTGCCGTAAGTTGTGATGATGATATTGTCGATAGCATCCGTATTCAGTAAATGGTTCATAATTTTGAAAGCTGTCCGGGTCTTTCCGGTGCCGGTGGCCATTTCCAAGATGCCGTGTTTGCTTTTCATAAAGGCTTCTACCGCTTCGCTTTGATGCGACCATAAATCACATGCCGTTTCAGATGGTTTCGGTATTTTGTATGGGCGCGGTTTGGTCCGCAGTCTAAATATTTTTTCCCGGTTTGCGTCATCCAAATGAAAAATCTGTACGTTGAAGTCATCATTTGTCCACAATTTCTCGAATCTCTGCTCATGTGTGTCGATGTATATATCAAGACCGTCCCATGATTTAAAGACCGTAATGCTTTCATAATTTGCAAAGCCTTTAGCGCTGTCATTTATAGAGCCAACAAACGATACTCTTTTCCCTTTCTCATCATAAAAAACGCCAAATTTGTCATGAAAATCCCCTTCTGCAAGTTTTCTTTTCGGCACGGCAAAACGAAACTCGAGAATCTGATCGTAAATCATCCAAGCAAGAGCATTCAATGCATCATTTTCTATTTCACTTGAAAGAGCGTCTATATCATTGGCCAAAGCAGTATTAAATAGTATTGACGCTAGTCCTGCAGTTTCTGCGGAATTGATTGCCTCATAATCTTTTTCATCTAAAATAGGACTTGTTATCCATCGTGCTTTGCCACCCCTAGATGCAAACGATGCCATGCCCAATGCGTTATGTTTTATCCAGCCGGAAGTGAAATAGCCGACACCTCTGTCATATTGATGCGCCCATTTTAGGCACGGCAAGTAAAACTCTTCGTTAATATTATTTGATGATGTATTTAGACTTATTGGAATATCAGGTAAGTTCATATTTATACTTCCTTTATGTTCTTGAAAAACGCTTTTGCTAGATTTTTTCACAGGTGATTTGCTGCAGAAAAATCGTTGCCTTTAAAAATGGAGTAATTAACCTTTCGTTTTTGGACGGAAATAGCCTCATATTTTTAGTATATATGTCATTATAGATTAGAATCGTCTTGAATGCAAGGGGTTTTATTGGGCGATAATGAACGGGATAGAAAACCCTTTAAACCAACCACGCCGGGTCGGTCTTCGCCATACGGCGGATATCCGGGTCATCCAGCGTCACGTAGCTTCGGGAATCCTCCGCCAACTGTTTGAGCAGCGTGGTTTTCTCAACCTGCTGCGGTCCTGTGACTAGCAGAACGGGGAAGGTCTTTGATATTTTCAGTACAGATTCTTCAATTGCTCGCTTGATATACATGGCACGCCCTCAAATCACGACTATTCTAAAGCACACTATTAGTATAGCCAAACCCTTGTGTTTTGTCAAGAAATTTGAAAAAAGCTCACTCTGCAACCCCATATTTAACTGAAGATGAAAACAAAGAGAAAGCTGGGCAGCATTACCGGCTTCCTCTAAAATATCGTTCACAATCAAGTCATTCGATCCGAGCCTCCTCCTTGGCAGCCCGTTCGTTTGCCAGACACTCAAACCAATCATGTCATCCCTCATCGCCAACTATATAGACCCACTGATTGGTGACAAGAAGCGGCCCATGGCATTGAAAAGATGAACGCCGCACCCCCCAAAAAAAGGATGCGGCGTCTGGCGCCCTCGACTGGACTCGAACCGGTGACCCCCCGCTTAGGAGTCCGTGTTTTCAACACGGTACATAGGCAAAAATCCAGTGTTATCAACGGTTTTGTTTATAATAGATTATAATTGATTATATTGGTTGGCTTCCTTGTTGGCTTCCAAAAGCTCTAAAAACTGGTTTGACGTTTTGGATAATTCTACCATGTCGGGGTGCGTGTATTTTGCCGTTGTTTTCGGGTCGGTATGCCCTAAAAGCGTTTGTAC
>Ga0099364_10007653_pt1 | contig 15366 bp, 12 predicted proteins | sample TergutTh196P3_FD_73070 | JGI IMG/M metagenome (GOLD analysis project Ga0099364, IMG submission 73070) | Microcerotermes parvus P3 segment gut microbial communities from Pointe-Noire, Republic of the Congo - Th196 P3 | ecosystem: Host-associated > Arthropoda: Insects > Digestive system > Gut ... | reverse complement strand
AGGATGCAAAGATTTTTTATTTTTGCGAAAAATATATTTTGGTACTCAACCAAAGACTTGGCGAGATATTTGCTTTTGACAGTAACGGCAAAAAGATAAAATTCTTTCGTATTCCGCATGGACGCGGACCTATGGAATTTGCGCGGATAGATAATATTGTTTTTGACGATATTAAGGAAGAAATATATCTTTTCGATGTTGTCGGAAAAATTTTGGTTTACTCTCTTACTGGCGATTATATACGTACTATGGACAATTTTTCCGGACTTAATTCATTTTCATGTTTGCTTAATTTTGACGAAGAAACGTTCTTAATTTACCATGAATACGGTAAGCTAGGCGATAATAAACCTACAGAAAACCCTTATTTTCTTGTATCAAAAAAAGATGGGAGCGTTGTTTTCAGTTTGGACATCAATTTTTCTGACAGGTTTCCGATAGCAGTAGCTCTTTTCGAATCAGGTGGTTATTCTCTTTTTTATTACCCCTTTCCTGTTAACCGACATTTTGGTAATGATTTTGTGATTGCCGATATTTCATCCGATACTGTTTTTCTACTTACCAAAAATCGGGAGCTAACGCCTTTGTTAGTTCGCACCCCCACGGTTGTAGGCACTCCAGAGCCAAGAACGGTTTGGAGGTCGGAGCTCACTACAGACAAGTTCATTGTTTTGCGTACTATGGTTATGAATTTCGAAAGATATATAGCTACCGATCAAATAGAACATCATCCGGTTTTTCTAAAATATGAGTTTGAAACCGAAAAAATTAGCGAAGTTGTTTCGTTTATCATCGACGACTACCCTACATTCAACTGGAAATCGGCGACACAATCACTCTTTGATGTTGTAGACAATCCTCAAAAAAATGTTGCTGTCAAATTGTTGGACGTAGCGTTGCTAAAAGAAGCGCAGGAAGAAAATAAATTGAAGGGGAAATTGAACGAATTAGTGGTAACACTTCACGAAGAAGATAATCCGGTAATAATGATTGTGAATTTCAAATAATTTAAAAAGAATATACCAAGCTTAGCATTTTTAAACAAATTTTCAATTTTCTCATGAAACAGATAGTTTTTTTAATTTTTTTAGCAGCGTTTTTGACCGGTTGTCAGTCAAAGTCTGGACAAAGAGGCGATTTGCCGGTGATAGATATCTCAAAAAAGCATCCTCAAAAGGAAGTAACCCTCAGCAGTATTGCTGATATAGAGTATTTGCCGTTGGAAACCACGAGCGAAGTATTATTAGACCAGGATGCAAAGATTTTTTATTTTTGCGAAAAATATATTTTGGTACTCAACCAAAGACTTGGCGAGATATTTGCTTTTGACAGTAACGGCAAAAAGATAAAATTCTTTCGTATTCCGCATGGACGCGGTCCTATGGAATTTGCACGGATAGATAATATTGTTTTTGACGATATTAAGGAAGAAATATATCTTAACGATGTTGTCGGAAAAATTTTGGTTTATTCTCTTACTGGCGATTATATACGTACTATGGACCAGTTTCCCGGACTTTATTCATTTTCTTGTTTGCTTAATTTTGACGAAGAAACGTTCTTAATTTACCAAGAATACCTTAAACGTAAGCAAGGCGATTATATACCTCCTGAAAACCCTTATTATCTTGTATCTAAGAAAGATGGAACCGTTGTTTTCAATTTAGACATCAATTTATCTGTCAGGATTCCAATAGCTGTCTTGGATTTAGAGACATTTAATATGTATGAATACATCTTTCCTGTCAACCGGCATTTTGGTAATGATTTTGTTATTGCCGATATTTCATCCGATACTGTTTTTCTACTTACCAAAAATCGGGAGCTAACGCCTTTGTTAGTTCGCACACCTTCGGTTGTAGACACTTCAGAGCCAAGAACGGTTTGGAGGTCGGAGCTCACTACAGACAAGTTCATTATTTTTCGCACTATGGATTTGAATTTCGAAAAATATATAGCTACCGGTCAAATAGAACAGCATCCGGTTTTTCTAAAATATGAGTTTGAAACCGGAAAAATTAGTGAAGTTGTTTCGTTTATCATCGATGACTACCCTACATTCAACTGGAAATCGGCGACACAATCACTCTTTGATGTTGTAGACAATCCTCAAAAAAATATGGCTGTCAAATTGTTGGACGTTGCGTTACTAAAAGAAGCGCAGGAAGAAAATAAATTGAAGGGGAAATTGAACGAATTAGTGGCAACACTTCACGAAGAGGATAATCCGGTGCTAATGATTGTGAATTTCAAATGATTTCAAAAAAATGTTCCACGTGGAACATTTTTTATCTTCCAAAATTTATCAACAAAATATTTACATCGGAGGGCGAAACGCCAGGTATTCGCGATGCTTGACCAATATTTACGGGTCTTATTCGGTTCAATTTAATTCTTGCTTCGGTTGATAAGGAGGATATTTTTTGGTAGTCGAAATTTTCGGGTATTAGTATATGTTCTAAGCGTTCGAGTTTTTTAGCGTTTATTTCTTCTCGTTCAATGTAACCTTGATATTTTATTAATATTTCTGTTGCTTCAAGAATTTCATTTTTTCTGTTGGATGGTAAATTTTGCACTTTAACGCTCAGTTCTTCAACCTGCGAAACCAGATTGTTTAATGTAACCTGCGGACGCGTAATTAATTTTACTGTCTGTACAGGCTCTTTCAGCGGAGCAGTGTCGCAAGCAATTAAAAAATCGTTAATTTGAGCAGGGTTTACGTTTGTGCGATTCAAAAAATCGGTAAGTTCTCTACAGTAATTGGTTTTTTCTACTAATAAATTTAAGCGTTCTTTTTTAGCTAACCCTATGTTATACGAAATTTCTGTTAATCGCGTATCAGCGTTATCTTGCCGAAGCAAAATCCTATATTCCGCTCTTGAGGTAAACATTCTGTATGGTTCGTCAACGCCTTTTGTAACGAGGTCGTCAATCAACACTCCAATATATGCCTGATTTCTTTTAAAGATAACCGGTTTTTCATTTCGTATTTTCAAAACTGCGTTTATTCCTGCCATTAAACCTTGCGCGGCTGCTTCTTCGTAGCCTGTAGTTCCGTTTATTTGTCCGGCAAAAAACAGATTTTTTAATAATTTTGTTTCTAAACTGTGATTCAATTGCGTAGGCGGGAAATAGTCGTATTCTATACCATATCCGGGTCTAAAAATTTTTACATTTTCTAAACCTTTCATATTTTTTAACGCCTCCCACTGCATCTCCCAAGGCAAAGACGATGAATATCCGTTTACGTAATATTCTTCTGTTTCGGCTCCTTCCGGCTCTAAAAATAAAAGATGTGTGTCTTTATCGGCGAATGTTACTAATTTTTCTTCAATATTAGGGCAATAACGGGGTCCGGTACTTTTCATTGTTCCGTTATAGAGTGGCGAATCCTTCAATCCGCTTAATAAAATTTCGTGTGCTGTTAAATTTGTATGCGCTATATAACATGGGCGTTGCAAAAGATTATTTGTTATTTCCGGCAAGAACGAAAAACCATTTTTTTCGGTATCGCCGTCTTGTCTTATCAGTTTTGAAAAATCTATAGATCTGCCGTCAATTCGTGCCGGAGTGGCTGTTTTCATTCTGTCTACAACAAAACCAAAAGCTTTAAGTTTATCCGGCAAACTATTAGAAGCTGGCTCGGCTATTCTTCCTCCTGCAAACGTTTCTTTACCAACGTACATCATTGCGTTCAAAAAAGTTCCGTTTGTCAGAACTACAGTTTTTGCAAAAAATTTAGCGCCTAAGCGAGTTTCAACTCCGCAAACCGAATTTTGTTCTGTTATAATGTTTACAACTTCGTCTTGCCAAAAATCTAATCCGGCTGTATTTTCGAGCGTTTTTCTCCATTCTTCAGAAAATTTTTTTCTGTCGCACTGAGCTCTAGGACTCCACATTGCCGGACCTTTTGATTTATTCAACATTCTAAACTGTATAGATGTTTTATCGGTTATAATGCCGGTTTGTCCGCCTAATGCGTCAATTTCTCTAATCATCTGACCTTTAGCTATTCCTCCTATGGCTGGGTTGCACGACATTTGTGCAATTTTTTCCATATCGAATGTGATTAACAGAACTTTAGCTCCCATATTTGCGGCGGCAGCTGCAGCTTCGCAACCGGCGTGACCGGCTCCTGCTACTATCACGTCATAGGTTTGCAACTTCATCATAGATTTTCAGGTATTTGTCTTCCAATTCTCTCATTGTCTTTATGTCTTCAGCTTTTTTATCCTTATATCCGCAAATATGAAGCAAACCGTGTATAATAACCCTGAGAATCTCCTCTTGAAATGTTACCTTATAGAATTCAGCATTTTTTTTTACCGTTTCCACGCCCACAAACAAGTCTGCAATAACTTTTTTATCTTCAGGGTCGCACATGCAAAAAGTTATTATATCGGTGCTATAAGTGTGTTTTAGAAAACATTTGTTTAGTTCTTTAATATCTTTGTCTGTGACAAATATACAACTTAAGTAGTCAATTTTTGTTTTTTCAGTTGTAGCAGCATATTTTAACAATTTTGCTATTTTTCGTTTTCCCTTTAGTTTAAAGAAACCTGTTTCATCAAAAAATCTTACAACCACAGCGCTATCTATACTAAGAATGTCATTTTAACGGTGCTTCCGCTGTTTTCGAAGTCAATTTTATCAGAAAGTTTCGACATGAGAAACACTCCTCGACCGCTCATATTTTCAATATTTTCGGGCGCTGTAGGGTCTGGCAGATTCTTGTAATCAAACCCACTTCCTTCATCCTTTACAGTAAGCAGTATTTTTTCATCTTCCATAACCAAGGCTAACTCAACCGTTTTGCTTTCCTCAAGTTTATTTCCGTGAGTTATAGCATTATTGGTCGCTTCCAGGGCTGCAATCAGCAGATTTCCGTACAGCTCTTCATCAATATCATAAATGGCGGAGAAATTGTCGACAAATTTTTCCACTAATTGAAGATTTTCAGTTTTTGATTTTATAACCATTTTTTTCTTTTTGAAAATTCTATTTTCTACCTTATACGGTTTTTTTCCAAAAAGGTTTCAAAAAAAAATATTTTTTTTTACATTCTCGTAATCCAAAGTTCAGGATTTTGTGTGTTAGAGCCTTCTCTCACTTCGAAACGCATTGTTGCGCTGGGAGAACCATGTTCGGTATATACCTTTCCTATTACTTCTCTTAAATTGACTTTGTCGCCGGTTTTAACTTTTACGTCTACTAAATTATGGTAAGCTGTGTAAAAATTTCCGTGTTTTACGAGTACATACATGTTAGAGCCTACAATTCCGCCAACTAAAGAAACTTCGCCTTCAAAAACAACACGCACATCTGCATTGCTTATAGTAGTAATTTCTATCCCTGGATTGTTTACTATAATATTTCTTACAATTGGATGCGGCACAGAGCCAAACCGTCTTGTAATATGTCCGCGTTCTGTGGGCCACGGTAATCTTCCTCTGTTTGCTCTAAAATTCGTCGAAATTATCTGTTGCTCAGGGGTTAAACGTTCATGTACATTAGCTACAGTAGCGCCAGCTCTTCGTGCTTCATTAGCTATATGTCTGTCAATTTCATTTTGTATTCTGTTTTGTTCGCGCTGCTGTCGTTCTAACTGAGTTCTCAGCTGTCTTTCGTTTGCTCTCAACCTTGCAACTTCTCTATCTTGCTCATTTCTTACTGTTTGCAACGCCGCGCTTTCACGTCTGCGTTCTACAAGAAGCGCTTCACGTTCTGCTCTTTGCTCGGTCAATTGAACTATTCTATTCTCTAACTCTGCCTGAATTATCAATATTTCTGCTACCTGTTTTTTTCTAAACTCGCCGTATTGTTGAAAATATTTCATTCTTCTGTAAGCTTCGTTAAAATCTTTTGACGACAAAACAAAAATCAATTTGTTGTACTGACCTCTATTTTTATATGCCTGAAAAACCAATCTTGCATACTCTGATTTCATTTTTTCAATATCGTTAGTCATCTGCCTAATCTGCTCAGTCGTAACGCTTATTTGTCTATCAGTATGCGCAATCTCAGAGTTTATACCGGCAATAAGTCTGTTATACTGCGAAACTTGCGCAATCAACAAGTTTAACCTTACGGTAGACTGCTCATGTTCTCTCACCGCTTCTCTCAAAAAACGGTTTAAATCCCTTATCTCCGTCTCAAGATTACGTCTCTGTTCTTCTAAACTTTGGCGAGTTTGTGAACTTAAACTCCCGTAAAAAAACAAAAAAATTATTAGAAAATTACAAAATTTTTTACCCATTAACAATTCAAATTTTTTGCAAAATTACAAAATTTTTTACTAACTGTTGAAAATATGTTGAATTTTTTTTGAAAAATAAATTAGCTTATTCAAAAAAATTGGTTAAGCAAAAAATTTTTTTTATACTCCAAAAATATTTTTTAAAATTTTTCAAATTTTTATTCACAAGTTTTTTACAAAAATTAAATTAAAAATTCTTTTCGAAACACTTGTTATTTCTATAATTTTTAAAAATAAAAAAAAGTTATCAAGCGTTCAACATACTATAATTTTTATTCATTTATTTTTTTAAAAACAAAAAAAAATAGTTAGATGTTAAAAAAAATATTTTAAAATTAAAAAAAAAACGCCTATCTTTGCCGTCTGAAAATTTTTAAAAAATATAGTAATAATTTCATATAATTAATATGTCAAAAACTAAGTATGTTTATTTTTTCGGTGCCGAAAATACCGATGGTAACGGTTCTATGAAACCTCTTTTAGGCGGTAAAGGCGCTAATCTTGCCGAGATGGCAAAGATTGGACTTCCTGTTCCGGCAGGGTTTACAATCACTACCGAAGTTTGTACCTATTTCTATGCAAATGGTCAACAATATCCAGTAGAACTTAAGGCACAGGTAGATGCTGCAATGGCAGGCATCGAAAAGGCTATGGGAAAAAAATTAGGAGACACCGAAGGGTTGCCTCTATTGGTTTCATGCCGCTCAGGAGCCAGAGATTCAATGCCGGGTATGATGGACACAGTTCTCAACATCGGTTTGAACGATAAAACCGTTGAAGTACTCGCCAGAAAATCAGGCGACGAAAGATTCGCATGGGACTGCTATCGCCGTTTCGTACAAATGTACGGACGTGTTGTGCTCGACATGAAACCTAAATGTAAAACTGACCACTGTCCGTTCGAAGATTTGCTCGAAGCTAAAAAGAAAAAAGCAGGAGTAGACGTTGATTCAGACCTGAAAGCCGAATTTCTCAAAGAGTTGGTTGTTGAGTTCAAAGCTGCGGTAAAAACACAAACAGGATTAGATTTCCCTGAAGACCCAATGGAACAAGTTTGGGGCGGTATAGGAGCGGTATTCAGTTCGTGGATGAATGATAGAGCAATCGTTTATCGCCGTATGAACGGTATACCTCACGATTGGGGTACAGCTGTTAACGTTCAGGCAATGGTATTCGGAAACATGGGCGAAACTTGTGCAACAGGCGTTGCATTTACAAGAGACGGAGCTACCGGAGCAAAAGGAATAGTAGGAGACTATCTGTTCAACGCACAAGGCGAAGACGTTGTGGCAGGTATAAGAATGCCGAAGAGAATTGAACACACAATGGCAAAAGAACTTCCCGGTGTTTGGGAAGAGTTCTCAAAAGTTGCAATGATACTCGAAAATCATTACAAAGACATTCAAGACGTTGAGTTCACTATAGAAAACCAAAAGTTGTGGATGCTGCAAACACGTAACGCAAAACGTACAGGTTTTGCACACGTTCGCTCGGCTGTTGATATGGTTAACGAAGGACTTATTACTCCCGACAGAGCTATAGCACGTATTCCGGCAAACGACCTGACACAGCTGTTACAGCCGGTATTTAGCGGAGAAGGATTAAAAGGCAGAACATCGCTTGCAAAAGGCATAAACGCCGGACCGGGAGCTGCTACGGGACAAATTTATTTCCAACCCGACGAAGCTGAAGCAATATGGCAAAAAGATAACAATGCTAAAATTATTTTAGTACGTCATGAAACTACTCCAGAAGACCTTCGCGGAATGAAAGTTTCAGCCGGTATACTTACCTCATCCGGAGGAGCCGCTTCACATGCTGCATTAGTAGGACGCCAAATGGGTAAAGCTGTAGTTTGCGGTTGCGATTCAGTTAAAATTGACTATAAAGCCGAAACAGTTACTGCAGCAGGTAAAGTGTTAAAGAAAGGCGACTGGATTTCTATAGATGGATTTACCGGATGCGTATACGAAGGACAAGTTCCTACATCACCGTCTGAAGTACTTCAAGTTCTATTCTCAAAGACACTTAAGCCACAAGATGCTCCTATTTACCAATGTTTCCACCAATTGATGAGTTGGTCTGACAGGTATCGCAAATTAGCCGTTAGAGCTAACGCCGACACTCCGGGCGAAGCCCAACAGGCTATTGCATTAGGTGCGCAAGGTATAGGTTTAACAAGAACTGAACACATGTTCTTTGACCACATAGAAGATTTTCGCGCTATGATTTTGGCTGACAACGTTGAAGACCGCGAAAAAGCTCTAAAACCACTGTTGAAATATCAACAAGACGATTTTGAAGGACTATTCCGCGCTATGAACGGATATCCGGTAACAATACGTCTGTTAGACCCGCCTCTGCACGAATTTGTTCCGCACGAAGCTAAAGAACAGGAAGCGCTCGCTACTAAACTTGGCATTTCTAAGGAAAAAGTTGCACAGCGTGTAAAAGATTTGGCTGAATTTAACCCAATGCTTGGACATCGCGGTTGCCGACTGGGAATTGTATACCCCGAAATAACAAGAATGCAGGCTACAGCTATTTGTCAGGCAGCTGTTAAGGTAATGAAGGAAGGAATAGATTGTCATCCAGAAATAATGGTACCGCTTCCGGGCAATGTAAACGAATTTAAACATCAGGAAACTGTGATTCGTGAAGCGGCGCAAAAAGTTTTTCAGGAAGCAGGGATAACATCCGACTATATGGTAGGAACTATGGTAGAACTACCCCGCGCTTGCGTTACTGCGGACAGAATAGCCGAAAATGCAGAATTTTTCAGCTTTGGAACGAACGACTTAACGCAAACAGGATTAGGAATAAGCCGAGACGACTATGGTACATACATTAACGAATACCAAGAATTAGACATCTTTGCTGCAGACCCGTTCCAAACTTTAGACCAGGAAGGTGTTGGCGAATTGATGAAAATTGCAATCGAAAAAGGCAAAAAGACACGTCCCAACATCAAATTAGGTATCTGCGGAGAGCATGGAGGCGACCCAGCGTCAGTGAAATTCTGTCACAAAATAGGATTAAACTATGTAAGTTGTTCCCCGTTGCGTCTGCCGGTTGCTCGTTTAGCAGCAGCTCAAGCCGCAATAGAAGAAGCTTAATTTTTTAGATTTTTTAAATTAATACTAGAGACTGCCTTTTTTTTAAAAAAGGCAGTTTTTTTATTTAAAACGCTTTCAGATGTTCGTCGTAAATTACAACATTTTCGCCAATTTGCTTGACTATTGCAACGCCGTTATTTTTACATTCTTCTTCCAATTCGGGATAAAACGCCATTGAAGCCAAACCAAGAAACACTTTGTGGTTTTCATATTCAGGGAAGTTGACCTTAAACGTGTTGGCTTTATTCAATACTTTTGGCACGTCTTTTTCGTGAGCCTTGTATTTTATCTCTACAATACCAATAGATTGCCCGTTTATCAGTAAAATATCATACTCGTCTTTATATCCTTTTTTTATTCCTTTTACCTTTTTATCTATATCGTCAAACTTTTCACCGAAAAAATTTTGTTGTCCCTTTTCAAACGAATTGAAAAAATATTCTTCAGCAAAGGCGCCGTTATTATTTGCATACGAGCCTGTCAGCTCTTCCAGTTTTTTCATACGGCGGTCAAAATCAGCGCGCGATTCTTCTGATTTGCGGTCGAAATCAGCACTTCTACGGTCAAATTCCGCACGCGATTCCTTTAACTCACGGTCAAATTCAGCGCTTTTGCGGTCGAAATCAGCGCGTGATTCTTCTGATTTGCGGTCAAATTCAGCAGCCGATTCCGCTAATTTGCGGTCAAACTCGGCACGTGATTCCGCAAACATTTCCTTTACTGCAGCCAAAGTACTTTCGGGCGTAATTGGCGTTTGTTCGATATTTTTGTTCATCGTTATTAAATTTTACGATGCAAAAATATAAATAATTTCTGAAAACACAAAATTTTTTTTGCAAAGTTGCCGCGACTACGGTTAGTTGGTTATGCCATAACGCTGCAAATCAAAACCCTGTAAAATCGTTGCGATATGAGTAGGAAAAAAAAATTGTGACATAATAAAAAAATGTTGTATATTTGCGTTTTTTTATAATTGCGAGAGCCGATAAACTCAAAAAAACGGGGCAAGACCTGTAAAGCCGTAAGAGCAGGGAAAACATAAAAAAAATGGATGCACAAAAAGTAGACATGTTTATTATGACGAATAGCAAGTTTTTCGAAGGACATCAAGTTGTCCAAATTAGAGAAAGGCTACTGCAGGTAGACGATTCCAAGTGGGCGTTGATGCAATCACTCCAACTCAAAGACCCTACCACGTCGCTTATAGTTTCGTTGGTTGGCGGCACTTTTGGCATAGACCGCTTTATGATTGGAGACACCGGACTTGGCATAGGTAAACTTTTGACCTGCGGCGGATTGGGAATTTGGACTATCATCGACTGGTTCATGATTCAGGGAGCCACCAGAGAGAAAAACATGGCAAAACTTCAAAAAGTTTTGTATTAATGCCCAAGTTGTACGCTATCTTGCTAATAGCTTGCACGGCAGGGTATATATGGACTTTTTACGGCATGACAAAACTTCGTACAGAAGAAAAAACTGTTGGAGTGTGCCTGTTTAAACACGCAACAAATATACCCTGCCCCTCGTGCGGCTCCACAAGGTCGGCGCTCTCATTGCTGAACGGAGATTTTTCGAAAGCGTTGTATTTCAATCCTTTCGGAATAGTTATAGTGTTGATTATGCTGATAGCGCCCGTTTGGATACTTTTTGACGTAGCAACTAAAAAAATAACTTTGTTAAAGCTTTACGAGCAAACAGAAAAAATTTTGAAAAAACCAAAAATTGCTGTGCCACTCGTTTTGCTTGTGGTGATTAATTGGATTTGGAACATAACAAAAAATTTATGATTAACGAAAATAATTTCGGATACGAGCCGCCCGAACATGAGGCGGAAAAGGCGTCAAACAGTTATTTGATGTCGGTAGTAGCTGTGATTGGCGGGCTTCCCTTGCCTATCATCAATCTTCTTGCTACATTTATCTTTTTTATGGGCAACAGAAAAGGAGGCTATTTTGTCCGCTGGCACTGCACACATGCATTGCTGTCGCAGTTTTTTCTGTTCGTAATAAATTGTTGCTCAGTGTGGTGGACATTTAACATTATTTTCCTTTCTGCAACGTTTAGCAATGAATACTTCGGCTATATACTTACAGTTGTGATTTTTAACATTGCAGAGCTTATAGCCACAATCTACACCGCCATCAAAACACGTAAGGGAATACACGTAGAATGGTGGTTCTTTGGAAGTTTAACAAATTTAGTGTGTAAACCATGATAAAAAAAACAGTATTACAGGGAATAGCTCTAATGGGGTTATTCATAGGTATATGGGCGCTTTTGCAAAGAGCTGATTGGGTAACCATTTTTAAGATTGAAAAAATTTCGTCAAAAACAGAGCAAAAACTTGGCGACTTGTTTTGGGATATTTTTCGAACCGGAGAAAAAGTAAACACAAATCCGTTTGTGGAAAATACCTTAGACAGTTTGATAACAGCGATTTGCACCGCCAACAATATTAATAAGGCGCATCTCAAATTTCATGTATTAGACAAGGACGAGGTCAATGCTTTTGCCTTGCCTAACAAACGCCTTGTTATTTACAGCGGTTTGATATTAGAAGCCGAAAATCAGGAAGAGTTATCAGGTGTTATTTCCCACGAAATAGCGCATATAGAGCTCAGACATGTGATGAAAAAACTCATAAAGGAAGTAGGGCTTTCCGTTCTGATTTCAATGACAACAGGAGGAGGAGCGGATATAGTCCGCGAAACCGTAAAAATGTTGTCGTCAACAGCTTTTGACAGAAATCTTGAACGGGAAGCAGACATAAAGGCAGTAGACTATCTTGTCAGAGCAAAGATAGACCCCGAGCCTTTTGCTAATTTTCTATACAGACTTTCTGAGCGCGAAAACGATATAATGAGGTATTTATCGTGGATAAGCACCCATCCCGATTCTCAAGAACGTGCCGAATATATTATCGAATACGGCAAAGGCAAACTAAAACAGTCAGAACAGGTTGTGACTCAGGAAACATGGGAAAAACTTAAAGAAAACTTAATAGCCATCAAGTTAAGAATGTAATGTACATATATTCAGAACATTATGTATATTTTAACTCCATACGAAGTTCCCCTACTGTGTTGTTATCCATAAAACCCCTGATAATAAGCTCTTTATATCCTTAACTTGATGGCTATGGGGTCAAGCCCGTAATGACGAAGAGCCGTTTTTTGTGAATAATGCAGGTTAGTAAATCAACAAAAAACGATTAGAAGTTGTATTTGCAAAAAAATTTTGCGTTCTCAGAAATTATTTATATTTTTGCATCGTTAAATTTTCATAAGATGAACGAAAAAATAGAACAAACGCCAATTACGCCCGAAAGTACTTTGGCTGCAGTAAAGGAAATGTTTGCGGAATCACGCGCCGATTTTGACCGCAAATTAGAAGAATCGGCTGCTGAATTTGACCGCAAATCAGAAAAATCGCGTGCGGATTTCGACCGCAGAAGCGCTGAATTTGACCGCAGAAGCGCTGAATTTGACCGCGAGTTAAAGGAGTCGCGCACGGAGTTTGACCGCAAATTGGCTGAATCGGCTGCCGAATTTGACCGTAGTTTGGCGGAGTCACGTGCCGAATTTGACCGTAGAAGCGCGGAATTTGACCGTAAATCAGAAGAATCGCGCGTTAACTTTGACCGCAGAAGCGCGGAATTTGACCGTAGTTTAGCGGAATCGGCTGAAAAATTTGACCGCAAATTAGCGGAATCGGCTGCCGAGTTTGACCGCAAATCAGCGGAATCACGCGCGGATTTTGACCGCCGTATGAAAAAACTTGAAGAGCTGACAGGCTCGTATGCAAACAATAACGGCGCCTTTGCTGAAGACTATTTTTTCAATTCGTTTGAGAAGGGACAACAAAATTTTTTCGGTGAAAAGTTTGACGATATAGATAAAAAGGTAAAAGGAATAAAAAAGGGATTTAAAGACGAATACGATATTTTACTGATAAACGGGCAATCTATTGGTATTGTAGAGATAAAATACAAGGCTCACGAAAACGACGTGCCAAAAGTATTGAATAAAGCCCACACTTTTAAGGTCAATTTCCCTGAATATGAAAACCATAAAGTATTTCTCGGCTTAGCTTCGATGGCGTTTTATCCCAAATTGGAAGAAGAATGTAAAGCTAACGGCATTGCTATTGTCAAGCAGATTGGCGAAAATGTTGTAATTTACGACGAACATCTGAAAGCGTTTTGAAAACGCTTATAAATGACGAAAAATATTTTTTAATCGTTTTTTTACAAATATTTTGCGTTTTCAGAAATTATTTATATTTTTGCATCGTAAAATTTTCATAAGATGAACGAAAAAATAGAACAAACGCCAATTACGCCTGAAAGTACTTTGGCTGCAGTAAAGGAAATGTTTGCGGAATCGCGCGCTGAGTTTGACCGCAGAAGCGCGGAATCTGACCGTAAATCAGAAAAATCGCGTGCGGATTTCGACCGCAGAAGCGCGGAATTTGACCGTGAGTTAAAGGAATCTCGCACGGAGTTTGACCGCAAATTGGCTGAATCGGCTGCCGAATTTGACCGTAGTTTGGCAGAGTCACGTGCCGAATTTGACCGCAGAAGCGCGGAATTTGACCGTAGTTTAGCGGAATCGGCTGAAAAATTTGACCGCAAATCAGAAGAATCGCGCGCCGATTTTGACCGTGAGTTAAAGGAATCACGTGCGGAATTTGACCGCAGAAGCGCTGATTTTGACCGTCGTATGAAAAAGCTTGAAGAGCTGACAGGCTCGTATGCAAACAATAACGGCGCCTTTGCTGAAGAATATTTTTTCAATTCGTTTGAGAAGGGACAACAAAACTTTTTTGGTGAGAAGTTTGACGATATAGATAAAAAGGTAAAAGGGATAAAAAAAGGATATAAAGACGAGTACGATATTTTGCTAATAAACGGTCAATCTATTGGTATTGTAGAGATAAAATATAAAGCTCACGAAAACGACGTGCCGAAAGTATTGAATAAAGCCAACACGTTTAAGGTCAACTTCCCAGAATATGAAAACCACAAAGTGTTTCTCGGTTTGGCTTCAATGGCGTTTTATCCCGAATTGGAAGAAGAATGTAAAACTAATGGCATTGCTATAGTCAAGCAAATTGGCGAAAATGTTGTAATTTACGACGAACATCTGAAAGCGTTTTGAATAAGTAAAAAAACGAACTTTTTAATTTATTAAAAATGTATATATTTTTGCATCTTAAATAAAAAAATCGAAAAAATGAATATCACAAAAGAACAAACGCCAATTACGCCTGAAAGTACTTTGGCTGCAGTAAAGGAAATGTTTGCGGAATCACGCGTTGAGTTTGACCGCAAATTAGCGGAATCGGCTGCTGAATTTGACCGCAGAAGTGCCGATTTTGACCGTGAGTTAAAGGAATCGCGTGCGGAATTCGACCGCAGAAGCGCGGAATTTGACCGCAAATCAGAAGAGTCGCGCGCAGATTTTGACCGTGAGTTAAAGGAATCGCGCGCCGAGTTTGACCGTAAATCAGAAGAATCACGCGCTGATTTTGACCGCAGTTTAGCGAAATCGGCTGCCGAGTTTGACCGCAAATCAGCTGAATCGCGCGCTGATTTTGACCGCCGTATGAAAAAACTTGAAGAGCTGACAGGCTCGTATGCAAACAATAACGGCGCTTTTGCTGAAGAATATTTTTTCAATTCGTTTGAGAAGGGACAACAAAACTTTTTCGGTGAAAAGTTTGACGATATAGATAAAAAGGTAAAAGGGATAAAAAAAGGATATAAAGACGAATACGATATTTTACTGATAAACGGTCAATCTATTGGTATTGTAGAGATAAAATACAAGGCTCACGAAAACGACGTGCCGAAAGTATTGCAAAAAGCCAACACGTTTAAGGTCAACTTCCCAGAATATGAAAACCACAAAGTGTTTCTCGGTTTGGCTTCAATGGCGTTTTATCCCGAATTGGAAGAAGAATGTAAAACTAATGGCATTGCTATAGTCA
>Ga0099364_10007652_pt1 | contig 15367 bp, 9 predicted proteins | sample TergutTh196P3_FD_73070 | JGI IMG/M metagenome (GOLD analysis project Ga0099364, IMG submission 73070) | Microcerotermes parvus P3 segment gut microbial communities from Pointe-Noire, Republic of the Congo - Th196 P3 | ecosystem: Host-associated > Arthropoda: Insects > Digestive system > Gut ... | reverse complement strand
CCTGCTGGGTTCCGTACAGGTAATTACCAACGACATTGGCACAATCGTAAACGAATACGCCTACTCCCCCTGGGGCGAGCGGATACGCATAGACAGTACGGGATTTGCAGATATTACCGACCGCGGTTATACCATGCACGAGCACCTCACCGCACTCAATTTAATAAACATGAATGGGCGGGTGTACGATCCGGTTTTAGCGCGTTTCTTAAGTCCCGACCCGTATGTGCAGGCGCCCGACTTTACGCAAAGTTTTAACCGTTATGCATATTGTTGGAACAACCCGTTTAAATACGTTGACCCCAGTGGGGAGTTCTTTTACATTAGTTTGAGTATTGGTTGTAGTAAAGATGGGGGCTGGTCTTTTTCAATAGGTGCAGGAATAGGGTTTAAAGGTGGATTAAGCGTCGGTATTTCTATCGGTTACAATACGGGTGGCAATAGTTGGAGTTTTAATGCAGATGCTACATACGGAGGCGCTTATGTTTCGGCAGGATACGATACAAAAGCCGGTTGGAATGTCGGTGTCGGTTATTGCATTGGGGCGCAGGTTGGGATATTCAATTTTTCGGTATTTTCGGCAGGAGTAAGTTACAGTCAAGGCGGTGGGTTTTCAGCTAATGCAGGCTGGATAAATTACAACCAATATGCAGGTTTTTCGGGAAATCCGAGTTTTGGGGTGGGTTATACAGCGCGGACAGGCGATTATGGATACCACGATGTTTCAGCACAAACAGATGCAGAAGTCGGCGACCCAATTCCTTATAACAAAAAAACAGCCAATAAATATGTGGAAAATTTTATGGCTCTTAATGATCTAGACGGAAGTGGTGTTACTAACTTGTATGCGGATGGCACATTGCCTTCGGGATATTACTACGGTGAAGATGGTTGGGTTTATAATAGCAAAGGACGTGCTGTTGACGGACTTGCCCATAACAGAGGGAAAGAATATTTGTTTTGGGGCAAACAACGAACAGATATGTATATATTTTCTTCAGCTTTTAGTAGTCCTGAAAATTTATATCTAACAATAGGACACGAGTTGGTACACATTGATTTATATAGGAGATGCAACCTTGGGAATAGTGATGTGGATAGGGGATATAACGAAGCGACTGCCTATCATTGGTCGGAAAGACAAGCAAGAGAATGGGGATTATATACATGGGCTTCTCAATTTGGAAAGATGATTAACAATATAGGTGATGGTGGAGGTAATGGAATATATCCTCAATATGTGGGTGGGAGACAGCGTGGATATCCAACCTTAATACCAATAAGAAAGGCAAGACCTGTTTGGTAAGATATAGATTATTTGTATAAACTAAATATTAATGAAAAAATGAAAAAACATCTATTATTGATACTTGCAATGCCGATTTTACTTGCCTGTACCTCAAAGCGCGCTGATGATATGTTTATTATGTACAATTTCCCCATGCCAAAAATAGTATCGTTCGATTTAACTACACAAACTGTATTGCACATAGATACGTTTAAGGCTAATATTCCCGATACCCTTGCAATGGACAAGTTAGATGTAGATAAAACTATTGAGGTAATAAATATTATAACGGAGGCTGAAAATGAACGTAATAATGAAATATACCCCCCTTACTATGAGAACAGACATTTTTATATTTATGGCAAATTTGATTTACAGTCTAATATAAACAGTATTGTATTATATGATACAGATATTATTACAAAAATTTTTCCTGTACCTCGTTGTATTGAGCATTTTTGGCTGTTCAATTTCAAAGATAATAAACTCTGTTCAGCAGTTAGACTTGATAATTCTTCTTTCACTATTAAAAATAATATAATTACCGATGTTCGAGACGTATCTGGAGGTGATGATTATAATTTTTTAAAAAAAATAGATTGTGTAATAAGTGGCATAAGAAATCGTTACCGTTACCCTGATCTTCCGGATAGCGATTGCTTTGTAAAAACCTATTACACCAAATATAAAATAAACGAACAGGGGTATATTGAATTTGTAAAATAATTAATACATATTACTGATATGAAAAAACAATTCAAAGCTATTATTTTACTTTTAATTGTAGTGGTTTTGCAATCTTGTGCTCCACAAATAACAAAAACTCTCGTAAAATCATACCCCGTCGGCACGAGGTTATAAATAAAAACAGGCGGTCGTTGGGCGGTGGTTGTACCGCTGTCCGTCTATGCAAGGAGGTTTTACTTAACTTGAATTTATAAAATAAGCAAAGCCTATAAAAATAAAAAAAAATAATAATAATAAAATGAAACGAGTATGTACAACAATGTACGCCCAAGTGCATGAAATTATTTGCGAAACAACGTTCAACGACCGTAGGGAGTTAATTCCATACGTCCTTTAACAAACAAATTATTTACATATGAAAAAACCACTTTTTTACTTTATGACTGCGGCAATAACAATGATTTTTGCTGCTTGCGAGAATGTTCCTGTAAGCGACCAATCCGGAGATGATCCCAACAACAACTCAACAAACAACAAGCCTCTTGTAATCGACGCTTCAGACGTTGTGAATAGCAATAACGATATTGTTGCCGTAAAAGTCCTCGTAAAATATTACGACTATGACACGCAAACACACAAAGAATATGAAATTGCTGCCGCCGAATACGAAAACAATAGTTTTAAATTAGCTATTCCCGCAACTGTTCCCAATAAATATTTAACCCCGGTGTCCAATGCCGATTATTTTCCTTACAATCTTGCAAGAAATAAAACTGCCAAAATAGCCGATGTGTCTTTTTACGCATACAACAGTACGGGAAAATATATAGGCGCTTTTTATTTATTAGACGACAGTTATTATTTAACCAACTACATTCGTTATTATTCTAATTATATCTATGCCGACAGAAATTTCACCATAATAGGCAATGATTATGATGAAGGAATAATATATAACTGTTCTTTTCATGCAGGGTGGAATTGTGAGTATCGAATGAGTGAAATGTCTTATTACGAGATTCTTACCGAAAAACACCCGAATGCAAATTACAAATGGTATTACAAAAACAATTAAAAAACAAACCACATAAAACAAATGAGTACCCCCGTTGGGCTAAGGTTGCAGAATAAACGTTCGGCAACGTTCGGCTTAGGCTGTGCCTAAGTCGGACTTATTATAACAGGCTTTGCCTGCATTAGAAACAAGAACAAAATAAAAACTATATTTAGGATGGAAAACATATTGATTGTAATTAAGCAAAACCTAAAAAGATAAATCCGACTTAGGCACAGCCTAAGCCGAACGAGGACCTAACAGATTAGGACTTGGTTTTTTCTATCAAGTCACATTTTTCGGTTTTTCTGTAGGAAAAAATTTCTTTGGCGGGGAGAAATAGGTTTGGGTTTCAAAGGTTTGTTCTGCGCTAATTTTGGTTACCGGTTTTAATTCCCGCATTTTTTTCTAACAAAGCGTATTTTTCCTGTTCTAATTTTAACAATCGCTCGTAAAGTTCCGTTATTTTCTCTATCGAATTAAAAGTATAACTGTAACCAATTGAAGAGGACGAATCGTTAAAAGTATTGGCTATAACATGAATAACCGCTTCGTCATTAAAACCCTTTATCGCATTGGCGGGAACACCTAACACTTTTGATATTTTTTCCAGCGTTTCGTCTTCAATTTTTTCTTTTTGTTCTATTTTAGACATTGCCTGCTGCGAGATGTTAAGTTCGGCAGCCACGGTTTCCTGTTTCACGTTCAGTATCTCGCGCAACCGGCGCACATTGCGTCCGTGGTGTACGGTGTAAGGTGTTGTTTCCATAATTTTGTGTCAATAAAACGAAAACAAAAATACAAAAGATATTTGAAAACACAGTTATTTTTTGAAAATTTTATAAAAATTCCCTGTCGGCACGAGGTTATAAATAAAAAACAGGCGGTCGTTGGGGCTGTCTCAAAAGAACGCAGATGACAAGTTTGTCAGCAATGGCTTCCTGCTTAACGTTTAGTATTTCACGAAGTTGGCGCACATTGCGCCCATGATGTGCGGTGTAAGCGGCTAATTTTTCCTGCTGACAGCACAACGAAATCAAAAATCACAGTTCAAATCCCCAAAAATAAAAAAAGGTTTCGTATATTTGCTGCGCAAAACATTTCAAAGTGAAGAAAATTGTCCCTATATCATTTATGTTATTGGCAAGCATTTGTGTCAATGCTCAAACCGTTTCCAATACGCAGGCAAATTTCTCCTGTCCGGGAACGGTAACCGTAACTTACGACCTAAAGACCCCACAACCCGTTGATGTCATTTTATACTACAGCCATAATAAACGCGACTGGTTAACGGCGCAAACCGTAACCGGCGACCTTACGGCGCAGACCACCGGCACAGGCAAAACCATTACATGGAATAATTACGCCGACAATGTACGCTACGGAAAGTTTTATTTTAAAATTGACGTGCCCGACTGTGTAATGATAGCCGATGCATGCTGGGCAATGAGCAATGTGGGCGCACCGGGTACGTTTGTAGATAATTCAGAAGACAAAGGTATGCTTTACCAATGGAACAGAAAGATTGGTTGGAGCGCAACCAACCCACGTACATCTTCGCCGGCAGGTCAATCTTGGAATAGCGTTTCGTCATCCGATAGCGTTTGGGAGGCAGCCAATGATCCTTGCCCCGATGGTTTTCGGGTACCTACCGATACCGAAATTCAGAATTTAATAAGTGCAGGCAGTATTTGGGATAGCAGTCGTAATGGCTTTATCTTTGGCAGCGGCACAAATACAATTTTCATGCCTGCGGCAGGCTACCGCGATTTCAACGGCACGCTTAGTGTTGCAGGTATCTTTGCCTATTGGAGCAATACGCTTATGTTTATCAGCAATTTGCAATCTCCAGCCATAACTTTGTCGCACGCTTTATCGGTAAGATGCGTAAAAGAATAATAATCTGAACCAAGATTTTTACAAGATTAAAAAGATGAACAAGATTATTTTTAAAAATACGAAACATATAAAACTCAAAATACTATCGCTAATAATACTTTGGGGAGTTTGCGCAGCGGCAACGCGAGCGCAGTGTCCCGATTTTACGGATTTACACTCTCCGTATGTAACGGCTACGACCGGCAGCACGAATAATCCTTTTGCTGAGACAGGTATTGTTTCCGGCAGGCATACGCTTATTACCGCGCAAGGCGCCGACCCCAACACAGGCGGAGCGCTCAATCTTTTGCCTGCGGGCGAAAGTCAAGTGATAAAACTTGGAAATGAGCAAATTGGCGCGCAAGCCGAAGCTTTGACCTATCGTTTTACGGTAGATAAAGACAACACCGTATTGATGCTCAAATTTGCCGTAGTAATGCAAGATCCGGGTCATGGCGCGATAGATCAGCCGCGATTTGTGGTGCGCATTACTGATAGCGCCGGCAACCTGACAGAAGAATGTGCCGAATATGATGTAAGCGCCGGCGCCGGTATACCGGGTTTTCAAACTTATCAAAAAAACGGTTACGAAGTTGTTCGCTGGCGCGACTGGACAGATGTGGGTTTGGATTTGTCGAAATACGCCGGACAGACAGTGCAATTGCAATTTATTACTTACGACTGTACGTTATCAGGACATTTCGGCTATGCCTATTTTACGGCTTCGTGTATGTCGAACCTTTTGAAGCTTACCGATTGCGGCACGCCGTTTCAAGTAACTGCGCCCGATAATTTTGCCTCTTATCTTTGGGACAATGGCGACCAAACCCGCAACACGACCCGCACAGAAACAAACGGCAGTATATGGTGCAAAGTTACTTCGGCTACAGGTTGCCAATTTACATTGAGCGGATATATTACTACCGGAGGAGTAACAACGTCCTCGTTTATACAAGCTACCATTTGCGAAGGCGAAGGCTACAACGAAAACCATTTCAACCTACCATCGCAAAGTCCCGGCGTACATACATATTACAACACATTTATCAATCCCTCAATTTGCGACGACAGCCAAACTACAGAATTGGAATTGACGGTAATACAACGCTACAACCATATCAATGCCGCGATTTGCCACGGAGACGATTACACCGAAAACGGTTTTACCATCATTCAGCCGGCGGTGGGTGTGCGAAGAGACACCATAAGAACAGGCAGTTTTGCCGGTTGCGACTCCTACAATGTATTGGAATTGACGGTAAATGTGAGCCTTGACATGCCCAACGTAATAGAGGGAGATGCCTCGCCTTGTACAGGCGAATTGGCTACTTACTCCTTTGCCGGCTCGGAAATGCTGACGAAATTCGAATGGGAATTTCCCGAAAATGCCGTGGTTACCAAAGGCGGACGCAGCTCGCAGGTTACCCTGTATTTTACAGACGATACCTCCGGACAAATCCTTTTGAAAGGAGAAAACGGATGCGGCACAGGCGCTACACCGCTATTGATACACCCGCGCCAAACGCACCACGTCCAACTCAACGAAGAAGTTTGTCAAGGCAATGAATTTAACAAATACAATTTCAATTTTGGCGTACAGGATAACCTGGGTTATTTTGTGTATGAAAAACATTTAAAATCTTCGTTGGGTTGCGACAGTACAGTCGTTTTGGCATTGAATGTGTTGCCCAAGCCGGAAGTGCGCATTGAGCCGAAAGACCCGGTACTTTGCAACGCGGGTGATGAGATTTCGTTATTTGCCGTAACAGATGACATGGAATGGGAAGATGATGACGATACCGAAGATTATCCTTTTGTTTTTATATACGACTGTGACCTTGATTATCTTTGGAACACGGGCGAAACCGTTGCAGATATTACCAAAAAACCAAGTGCAACAACCACTTATACCGTAACTGTTACCACACAAAGCGGTTGTTCGGCTTCGGCAAGTCAAGTAGTAGTGGTAAATACTCCCTCTCCAATTATCATACATGATACAATATGCGCAGGCGAAACTTATACCGGATACGGTTTAAATCTGACGACAACAGGCAGCTATTCAAGCGTCATACACGAAAACGACTGCGATATTCCGGTTACGGTAAATTTATTTGTGCCTTCGGCGGCACAATCTCTGATTATTGCTTGCCAAATGTGTATGGGCGAAAGATATACAGGAAATGGCTTTGATGTTACGCTTCACCAAGCAGGAACTTTCCGCGACAGTCTGCGTTTTATCAGTCAATATGGTTGTCCCGACAGCACGGTATATTTGGAAATACCGGTTTTGCCAGCGCCGGAAATTTTCTTGCGCGATACGATTTGTCAAAATCAACCTTACAACAAAAATGGTTTCACCTTGCCGGAACAACACATTGCAGGCGAATTTATATACAAAGAAATTGACCTTTCTTCCGGTTGCGAAGCTAACGTTACGCTACGATTATTGGTAAATCCTGTGATTACAAACATTATCAGCGATGAAGTAGAAAAAAATCAGCCCTACAACAAATATAACTTTAATCTCCCGAAAATAACAAAAGATACTACAGCGACAAAAAACTTGACAAGCGCGGCAGGTTGCGACAGTACGGTGATTTTGAATTTAAGAGCACAGTGTCCAGAAAAAAATTCTGTTGATTACGACACAATTTGCCAACACGAGCTGCCCTACACTTGGCGCGATACAATTTTTGACATCGGCACAACTTCAGGCACATTTATTTTTAATCGCATTGCAGCCGGTTGCGATTCTACCGCAACGTTGAATTTGCATGTAAAAACGGTTCCTGCAATTACGGTTGTGGAAAAAACGGTTTGTCAAGACGATACTGTTCATTTAGAATTTACAGGCATTGCGCCGTTTGAATTAGATTATACGTTTAACGATGTCCCGGAAATTATTACGGTTTTTGGAATGGATACCGCGCTTGTTGCCACACAAACAGGCAAAAATCTGTTTATTGTGAACACACTAATTTCGGGAGACGGTTGTTCGGTAGTATTTCCGCCCGAATGTTCGGACAAAGGCGTAACCATTAATGGCGTTATTTGGGCAACCCGTAATGTGGATATGCCCGGAACTTTTGCCGCCAAGCCCGAAGACGGCGGAATGTTTTATCAATGGGGTAAAAATGTGGGCTGGAGCACAAGCGACCCGATGATAAATTCTAATGGCGGCACTGATTGGGATTGGAGTTATCCGCCAAATACCGGAAAATGGGAAGCCGAAAACGACCCTTGTCCTTGTGGCTGGCGTGTGCCAACTCAAGCAGAACAATTAAGTTTGATGGCGACAGAGCAAGGTCAATCAACTCAAAATGGTATATTAGGACAGCTTTTTGGCGTTGCTCCAAACACAGTTTTTCTACCTTACGCATTAACCTCCGATGGGCGCGTTGCCGGATGGCGCGATGTAGACGGCAGTCTTGAAATATTTGCGATTGGCGATTATAGCAAAGGACCTCACCACAGCGATTACTGGTCGGGCGAACAATACAACCAGTTTTACGCTTGGGATTTGTGTTTCCGTGAAATTCCGCCACCGCAAGAGCCCGCCGACAAAAGATTTGCTCCGTTGCTTCGTTGTGTAAAAAACACAATACCTTGTCCTTATCGTATAGATACCATAACGGTCAATCCCATAAAATACGACACCATTGAGGTTGCGATTTGTGCCAACGACAGTATTCTTTTCAACGGAAAATACTACAAAGAAGAAGGTCTTTATACCGATACCTTGAAAACCTCGGCATTATGCGACAGCATTGTTACGTTGGACTTGTTTGTACAGGATAAATACGAGTTTACCCTCGACACAGCGATTTGTGCAAGCAAGTTGCCTTTCCATTGGCGCAACACGGATTATACCGCAGAAGGTACGTATTACGACAGTTTACACACCACAATCGGCAGTTGCGACAGCATCTATGTATTGAATTTAGCGGTTGATGATTTGTTGCAAAAGCAAATTGACACCGTAATTTGTCAAGGCGAAACCTACAAGTTTAACGACAAATTTTACCACACAACCGACATTTACCGCGATACGCTTCCAGGCGTGGATTGCGACACGGCGGTAGTGATAAACCTGTTTGTTAGTCCTGTTTTTAACGATACCATTCGCGACACAATCTGTCAAGGGTCGCCTTATCAGTTGCATAATTTCTACATAGAAAATGTGCAAAGAGATACGATAATAACTAATATTACAACCACAGAATTTGGTTGCGATAGTTTATTCTCGGTTGATTTATTTGTTAAACCTGCGCCTTCGGTTTCTATTTTGGAAAATGAAATTTGTCAAAACGACACCATTCATTTAGAATTTACAGGCGTTGCGCCATTTACTTTGGACTATACTTTTAATAGCATAAGACAAACAATTATCGTTTCCGATATGGACACTGCGCTTGTGGCAACGCAATATGGCGAAAACATATTTATTGTGCATACTTTGCTTTCCGATAACGGCTGCCATTGCGGAAATATCGGTGGCGTATATATAAACGGACTTATCTGGGCAACAAGCAATGTAGATATGCCGGGAACTTTCGCCGCTAACCCCGAAGATGCGGGAATGTTGTATCAATGGAATAGAACCATTGGTTACAGCGCAACAAACCCATTAACAAATTCTACAGGTACTAATGTTTGGCAAGCAGGCACTTCCGCAACAGGCAATGAATGGGCGGCAGAAAACGACCCCTGCCCAAGCGGCTGGCGAGTGCCTACTTTCTGGGAAACAGCAAAATTGTTTCAGGGTGATGTTACACGTCACGCAACGACAACACCTGTTAATGGTTATATATTTGGAAATGCGTCTGATAGTATTTTCTTGCCCGAAGTAGGTTATCGCGTGGCTAATACATTATATGCAAGTACTCACTATTGGTCAAGTTCAAGTTATGACCCTTCAATGCCTACAACTGCTTATAGTTTTAGTTTCATCACGCCAAGCAGCGGTATGTCAAGAGGTAATGCGTGTCCTGTTCGTTGCGTGAGAGACAATGTTTTCAGAGATACAATAACCGTTCATTCAATAAAATACGATACAATTCCTGAAGTAATTTGCAAAAATGACAGTATTCTTTTCAATGGAAACTATTACAAAGAAGCAGGATTTTATACCGATACATTGTCAACTTGGTTTGGTTGTGACAGCATTGTTACCCTGGATTTGTTTGTGCAGAGCAAATACGAACTTACCTTCGACACGGCAGTATGCATAAATAAATTGCCTTTCCACTGGCGAAACGCAGATTACAGCGCAGAAGGCACGTATTACGACAGTTTACACACAGTTATCGGCGCATGCGACAGCGTCTATGTGCTAAATTTGACGATAAACAATCTGGAAACAAAGCAAATTGACACCGTAATTTGTCAAGGAACAACTTACGAGTTTTACGGCAAATTTTACAGCGCAACCGACACCTACCGCGACACAATAGCGGGCGCAGGTTGCGACACGGCGGTCGTGATAAATTTGTTTGTGCAGGATAAATACGAGTTTACCCTCGACACGGCGATTTGTGCAAGCAAGTTGCCTTTCCATTGGCGAAATAAAGATTACAGCGCAGAAGGCACTTATTACGACAGTTTACACACCACAATCGGCGCATGCGACAGCGTCTATGTATTGAATTTAGCAGTTGATGATTTGTTGCAAAAGCAAATTGACACCGTCATTTGTCAAGGCGAAACCTACGAGTTTAACGGAAAACCTTACCACACAACCGACATTTACCGCGATACGCTTACAGGCGTGGATTGCGACACGGCAGTTGTGATAAATCTCTTTGTGCAGAACAAATACGAACTTACCCTCGACACGGCAGTATGCATAAACAAATTGCCTTTCCACTGGCGAAACGCAGATTACAGCGCAGAAGGCGCTTATTACGACAGTTTACACACAACAATCGGCGCATGCGACAGCGTCTATGTGCTGAACTTGACGATTGATGATTTGCTGCAAAAGCAGATTGATACCATAATTTGTCAAGGAACAACATTTGAATTTTACGGAAAATTTTACAACGCAACCGACACCTACCGCGACACGATAGCGGGCGCAGGTTGCGACACGGCGGTAGTGATAAATTTGTTTGTGCAGAACAAATACGAGTTTACCCTCGACACAGCGATTTGTGCAAGCAGGTTGCCTTTCCATTGGCGAAACACGGATTACAGCACAGAAGGCACGTATTACGACAGTTTGTACACCACAATCGGCGCATGCGACAGCGTCTATGTGCTGAATTTAGCGGTAAATCATTCGGACAAAAAAATAATAAACGACACTATTTACATTGATAACGATTACAAAAAGAATGGCTTTGACATTCCTGTACAACAAATGGCTGGTTTGGTAACAGATACATTATTTTTCCAAAACCGTTACGAATGCGACAGTTTAATAATATTACAGTTGAGGATTATATGCGTACCGATACAAAATAAGTTGAATGTTTCTATTTGTCAAAATGAACCTTACAACGATTATGGTTTTTCATTGCCTGTTCAAACCAAAGAAGGATTGCAAGTTTTCCGGCAAAATTTCCCAACGGCGCGCGGTTGCGACAGTATTGTAATGCTTAATCTATCTGTCAATCCTGTGTATGAAACAAAGCTGAAAGCCCGTGTTCCTGTTGATGAGCCGTACATTGGCAATGGTTTTAACATTCCTGCATCGCCGGATGTCGGTTTCTTTACACACGAAAGGCTTTTGACAACAACGCAAAACTGCGACAGCCTGGTTACTTTAAACCTAACGGTATTTACCGAAATATATCCCGATAAGTTTTTTACTCCTAACGGCGATGGCAGAAACGATGTGTGGAATATCACAAACATCGAATACTACGAATACCAGCATATTATTATTTACGACCGTTACGGTAAAGAATTGAAAAGATATGAAAGCGGCAAATTTATCCCTTGGGACGGTTCTTTTATGGGACGGCTCATGCCATCTACCGATTACTGGTATTTGATACGATTGATAGACGGCAGTTATCGTTCGGGGCATTTTAATTTGAGAAGATAAAATTAAAAAAGGTTTCGTATATTTGACGCGGGAAAAAGGATAAAAAGGACAAAAAAGTGAAAAGATAAAAAGGCAAAATCTTTAGCTTTTTTTGCATCTTAACCTTTTAATTCCAAAAATCATTACATGAAGTATAAAATCGCTATATTATTCTCGTTCTTTGGTTTTGCGGCGTTGCATGCCCAACAGGAAGCGATGTATACGCATTACATGTACAACACCCTGGGAGTAAATCCGGCATACGCAGGCAGTCGCGATGCATTGACGGTAACCGCTCTGCACCGCTCGCAATGGGTTGGGTTTGAAGGCGCGCCGCACACGCAAACGCTCACGCTGCATTTGCCTGTATATGCCGATGCCGTTAATCTCGGCTTGTCGATTATCAACGACATAATAGGTCCGGTACACAGCACGGCTGTTTATATTGACTATGCTTTCCGTTTCAAACTTACAAAATCCATCAACATGTCGCTGGGTTTAAAAGCAGGCTTCAACAACTATAATTTCAATTTGTCGAAATTGCAAATAAATGATAGCAACGACCCCGCTTTTATGATAAACGATGGCGCTTTTTCTCCCAATATTGGTTTTGGCGTGTATGTTTCTCACGAAAAATTTTACGCAGGATTATCAACGCCGAAAATTTTCGAAAACAACTATGCATACTCGCTTCCGAAAAATAATCTTTCGAAAGAAAAAATGCACTTGTATTTCATTGCCGGCGGAATTATCCCAATCAATAACGACCTGAAAATAAAACCGACAGGATTAGTGAAATTCGTTCCGGGCGCGCCGATAGAATTCGATTTGACTGCCAATTTCCTGCTCTACGACCGTTTTTTGCTTGGCGCAATGTATCGCACCGGCGATGCGGTTGGATTGTTGGTGGGTTACCACATTACCGAACAATTTAGCGCAGGTTATTCATTCGACTGGTCGTTTGTGAATTTTACAGGAAAATACAACGGCGGTTCGCACGAAATTGTGCTTTGCTACGATTTTATATTTAAAGAAAGGAAAAAAGTAATTCGTTCGCCTCGTTATTTCAGTAATTTTTGAAAACAGGAAAAAAACGATATTTTTGGACAAAACATTATATTTATAACAAAATAATACTGTAAATATTATTCCGATAAGTTATCTTGGATAAAGAAAAAATGAAGCATATTTTTTACATAATTCTGTTATTCTTCCCACTCTTTTTGTTTTCGCAATCGAAAGAAAAGAAAAAGGCGAACGAATATTTCGAGAAATACGATTTCGACAAAGCCATCGAACTCTATCAAGCCATTGAAAGATTGGACGTCGAAAGCCGGCGTAATTTGGCAAAAAGCTACCTCAACCGTCACCGCTACGCCGAAGCCGAAAAATCATACAGGCAGTTTATCAGTTCATCGGCTGCTACTGTGGAGGATTATTTCAACTATGCACTTTTGCTCAAAACAACCAACAAACAGCGGCAAGTAAAAGGATTTATGGAAAAAATCCGCGAGAAAAATCCAGACGACCTGCGCGCCAAAGATTTTTTTGAAAACGAAGAAAATTTCCGCGCATGGCAAGCAAACAACAAGAATTTTTCGATACAGTCACTCAAATTCAATAACGCAAACAGTGATTTCGGCGCCGTTTTTTATAAAGACAACAAAGTCGTTTTCACATCTACGCGAAAAGGCAACCGACCGTTTTTGATGCGCGAATACACTTGGAACAAAAAGCCTTTTTTGAGTATTTTCGAGACAGATTTAGATGCAAACAAGCAATTCAAAAAAATCCGGCTTTGGAATAAAAAAGAGAACGGAAAATGGCACGAAGGTCCTATCTCGTTTTCTAACAACTATACTTTCGCGGCATTTACCCGAAATAATTATTCCGACACTATTCTCGACAACACCGTGCGATTGGAAATATTTTTCACCCGGCTGGAAAACGAAATATGGAGCGAACCCGAAGCTTTTTACCTAAACAACCCAGCCTATTCGGTAGGACACCCGGCGTTATCGGAAGATGGAAAAACGCTTTTTTTTGCAAGCGATATGTCCGGCGGATACGGCGGTTCGGATATTTATTACGTGGAGAAAAATGAAAACGGCTCATGGGGCAAACCCATCAATGCAGGCATTACCATCAACACCGAAGGCAACGAAGAATTTCCTTTCTACGACAGTGAAAACGGACTGCTGTTTTTCGCTTCCAACGGACTGGCGGGACTTGGCGGACTGGATATTTTCGTGGCGGCAAAATCTCCTTGTTGTCTTACATTCGGTAAAGCCGAAAATCTTGGTATGCCCATAAATTCACGCTACGACGACTTTTCTTTCATCATAGACAAAAATTGGCAACAGGGCTTTTTTGCCTCCAACCGACCAACAGGCAAAGGCGATGATGATATTTACCGGTTTACTTTCAATGGAAAATTCAAAAAATATCAGCCCATAACGCCTCTAAAAAAAGAACCCATTCAACCCTCGCAGTACCGCCTTTTTGTGCTGAACGAGGAGAGCAAACTGCCCATCGAAAATGCGAATGTACGTTTGGCTGCGCTCGGAGAATTGGAAACCGACCCGGCAGGTTTGATTACAATTTCGAAAGAATTGACTTCGGAAACGACACTCAAAATAACGGTAAACGCTATCGGTTATAAGCAATCCGAAAAATTTATTTTCATAGACAACACAAAAACCGACACCGTGTATTTATCGGTGGCAGCAAACGAGCGCATTGTGCTGAAAAACATTTATTACGATTTCGATAAATCCGACATTTTGCCCGAATCGGCAGAAGAACTCGACAAAGTGGCGCTATTTATGAAAGATAATCCCGACAGGAAAGTGGAGTTAAGTTCGCACACCGACAGTCGCGGCTCCGACAAATATAATCTGCGCCTGTCTGAAGCCCGCGCAAAATCGGCTGTCGATTACATCATTTCCGAAGGAATAAGTCCCGACAAAATTACCGCGAAAGGTTATGGAGAAACCCAACCGCGCAACCGCTGTACCAATGGCGTGCCTTGCTCAGAAATTGAACACCGCGAAAACCGCCGCACCGAAATCTTTATTTCGGACTACGGCAATGCCGAACACGTACAACAAACGAAAGGAAAGTTTTAAAATCAGTTGTGGTTTATAAATATCCAAAAAAAGGCTGTCCTGAAAGTCAAAACGATTTTTCAAACAGTTAAATTTGTAAGTTATTAAGCAAAGATGCGTAGCATCGTAAATATTTGTAGTAATCAATGACGATATGGAAAACAAGGTGCGTAGCACCGTAATATCCATATAATCAATAAATTATTAATATTGCGATGCTACGCATCTTGTACTTCTATTCTATCTTTCGGGCTACAAATATTAGGGCGCTACGCACCCGAACTATCTATTTATAACTTCCTCTGACAATGAATTGTTTA
>Ga0099364_10007651_pt1 | contig 15368 bp, 11 predicted proteins | sample TergutTh196P3_FD_73070 | JGI IMG/M metagenome (GOLD analysis project Ga0099364, IMG submission 73070) | Microcerotermes parvus P3 segment gut microbial communities from Pointe-Noire, Republic of the Congo - Th196 P3 | ecosystem: Host-associated > Arthropoda: Insects > Digestive system > Gut ... | reverse complement strand
TGTTTGTAAAAAAAGAAATTATTTATTTATTAAAAAAGTAGTGAAGTGATACTTCGATTGAAAAGTTAATATAGGGGGAAGGATAAACCTTCCATTGTGAAAATATGAAGCCTTCCCTATATTATGATGAAAACGACTCCAAATGGTTATTGTTGGACAAAGTAAATAAAGTTTTTGATTCTCGAAGAACTCATCAAGAATTAGCTAAAAATGGTATTAAACCTATAAATCGTGGTTGTGATATCTTTAAAATTGTTATGACTGCATTATTTTTTGATTTAGAAATTTCATATGTTGTTTCTGAGCTTAATCGGAATAAAAAGCTGCGAAAACAATTGCATATTAAAAAGATTTATACTGCAGATCAGATATATGAGTTTTTTTCACGATTTAGTGAAAAACAAATCCTTGAACTCATTATTAAACTGTTAAATAATATTAATTATAAAAATACACGAGGAATTAGGCATATTATTGCTGATGGGACTGATATACAGATTCATTTAAATTGGTTGGGTAAAAAAATTTCTAAACAAAGTTTATTAGGAAAACCTTATAAATGGGGTTATTCCAGCTCCAAAGGATTTTATATTGGATATAAATTAACATTAGCTATTGATTGCAGAACTATGCAACCTATCGCAATGTTATTGCATGAAGGAACACCTAATGATGCTAAAATTTTTGATGAGATAATGAATGATATGAAAACACGCAGAATCATTCGCAGAGGCGATGATGTATTCTTTGATAAAGGATATTATAGTAAAGAAAACTATCAAATAGCACTTACGAAGTACGGAACTGCTATTTTAATATTTCCTCGTGGAAAAGATCCAGTTCAAAGTATTTCAGAGTGTTTTTCCTACTCTTTAGAAGTTTTTAAAGATAGTGGTAAGGATAAAGAGTTTTATGATGCTTTAGCTAAGAAAATTATTGAAAGATTAGAAAATTGGGAGAAATATAAAGGATTGAGAAGTAAAATCGAAGATTTTAACAAATTACTCAAAATAGGATTATCTTTAACAAAAATCCATCGTTATACAAAAGAATCCATCCATAAATTCGTCTGGTTGAATGTATTTTTAGGAGGATTAATCACATTCAATGGTTTTCGCACAAAGAAGGAAATACAACGACTCACAGAAACGTGAAATCTTACACACTAACAATTTAAAATAAGCAAATATTTCATTATTATTAGTATCAAAAGAAAGAATTTGAGTATTTAAACTCAAAAAAGCCATACAATTTGTACTTTTATCAACGAAACATACAATGAGCTTTAAACTTACCAACTAAAATACCAATGACCTCTGATTTTTCCCAAAAATCTAGGACCCTAAATATTTTTAAAATGTTATCTAATCTTAACTATATTGAATAATATTTTTAATAAAAATATAAATCCTATACCTATATAAGTTACAATTGTAGTGAATATTGAATATTCACTCCTATAGTGTTTATTATAAAATAAATACATCGCTCTATAAAATTCGTATATTAATTTCGACTTTTTCTTTTTACTACTAGCTCCTTTATAGTGAATAGTCTCTGATTTACCATAGTAAATTATTTTCCATCCAGATTCTTTTATTCTATAGCAGAAATCAATATCCTCACCATACATGAAAAAATTTTCATCTAATAATCCAATTTGGTTAATAGCTACTTTCCTAAGAAGCATAAATGCTCCCATTAAACTATCAACCTCATAGATTCCATTTTCATCCAAATAGCTAAGATTATATTCATTAAATTTTTTATTATTAGGAAATAGCTTAGCTAAACCAAATAATCTATAAAAAGAATTTTTAGGTTCTGGAAAACTTCGTTTACAAGCTTTATCAAGTGTTCCATCAGGGAAAACAATCTTAGACCCAATAGCTCCAACATCAACATTTTTTTTAATATAATTTAAAGTATTCTCAATAGTTTGGCTACCAACAATAGTATCAGAATTTAAAAGAAGTATAAAGTCTCCTTTAGCTATTTTAATACCGATATTATTAGCTACTGCAAAACCATCATTTCTAGGATTAGCTATAAATTTGATTATTTCTTTTTCAACTTCCTTTTTAAATGATGATTTTAATTGATTGTAGCTATTGTCTTTTGAACAATTATCAACTACAATTATTTCAAAACTAAATTCATGTTTTTTGTCTATAACTGAATTTATGGTTTGTTTTGTTAATTCATAAGTTTCATAATTTACTATTATAATTGATAAGTCCATATAATCACATAAAATTTAAATATCCCTATTATAGTAGGCTGTAAATTTATTTTCATAAAAATCCAAATTTTAAACAACTTTTTTCCGAAAATATATACCTATAAGAAAATCTGTAAAAATGATGAAACATATTTTAATTTCTTATAATCTATTTAATTTTAATACTTATATCTTTAATAAAATTTTTTATAAAAATAAATAATATAAATTATTATTTTATTAAATAAATTAATTTAAATAAAATTATAAATTTTAAAGGTTCCAATAATTTATTAAATAGAATTAAATTAACTTTGCAAACCACTATATTAAAAATCCATACCCTTCTTTTAAATTATTTGTTTTAATGATATTAAGTATGAAAATGATGACAATGCCCAAAAACTATTTTTTAAAATTTCTAATTAGCACCCTTAGAAAAATTATTTATAAAAAATATAAATTTTATTATAAAATAATTGATAAAAATGTAATGCTCAAATTAGGTTTTTGGAAATTCTATAATTTATAAATATTGTAATAGTCATCGGAGAAAATTAAAATTTAAAAAGATTTAAAATTAGTTTAGCTTCAATTTTAAAATAATTTTTAATATTTTTATTTTTATATTTTGTTCTTTTTATTTTATTTAAATTTTTCAATCCTTCAAATAAACCATCCAAATAGTCATTTCCATAACCTTTAGATAAAAAGAATAAAAATTTAATAAAGAACCCAACTAGTAAAAACAAAAAGTTAGCAATAAGTTGAAGAATAGGCATGTTTTTATATGGGAGAAAAATATTATTTCGAGCAGCTAATTTTATCTTAAATTCATTGTATTTACTTCCACTTGTACCACTTCCAATATGAAACACCAGAGCATTAGGACAATAAACATTTTTATATCCTTCAATCATGGCCCTATATCCTATATCAACGTCTTCCATATATGCAAAAAAATTTTCATCAAAATAACCAATTTCATCGAATATTGTCTTTTTATAAAGTGCAGCCCCAGCACAAGATGAAAAAATCTCTCGAGAATCTTTATAGCTAGATACATTCTTATTATTTCCAATTTTCTTAGTCCATCCCAAAATGGTATATTCATCACCAGCATCATCTATTAACTTTCTGTTGTCAGATTGAATCATTTTAGAAGCTACAGAAAAAATACCCTCCTCAGAATTAATACATTTTATTAAATTGGAAATACAGTCTTTATCAAGTTCCACATCATTATTTATTAAAAAGACAAATTCACAGTTTGAATCTTTAATTCCTTGGTTAACAGCTGTTGAAAACCCTAAATTCTCTTCATTTTCAATTAGATTAATTCCAAAATTAAAATTATCCTTAATTTTATTTTTAATAAATTTTTGACTTCCATCTGTCGAACCATTATCAATAATAATTACTTCATTAATAAATTCTTCTTGATTATTTAGAGATGTTAGACAATTATTTAAAAAATGTTTTCCATTGAAATTAGGAATTACAACTGATACTTTCATTTCATCACATTGAAAATATAAATAAAAATTATAAATATTAAAATAATAAATATAAAACACACAAACAAAATATAAATATTAAAATAATAAATATAAAACACACAAACAAAATATAAATATTAAAATAATAAATATAAAACACACAAACAAATTATAAATATTAAAATAATAAATATAAAAAATATCATTTTAAATTAAATAGCTAATTTTTTTATTTTACAAATATTAATAAGCTGGTGTAATATGATAATAAGTAGCTATTTTACACTTTCTTCATATGCATCACAAACATCATTAGCACTGCCTTCCATGACAATTTTACCTTTTTCTAGCCAAATAGCTCGATTACATAAGTCACGAACTTGATCAGTAGAATGTGAAACTAACAAAACCGTGACACCTGATTCAAAGAGAGATTTTATTTTATCTCCACTTTTTTTTCTAAATTTAACATCTCCAACAGACAATATTTCATCAAGTATTAAGATATCTGGTTCTACAATAGTAGCTATTGAAAATCCAAGTTTAGATTTCATACCAGAAGAATAATTCTTAATTGGAATATCTAAAAATCTACCTAGTTCTGAAAATTCTGCAATTTCATCGAATTTATTCTCTATAAATTCTTTAGAATAACCAAGTATGGATCCATTCAAAAATATATTCTCTTTACCTGTATAATTTGGATCAAACCCTGCACCTAACTCTAATAATGGAGATATTCTTCCATTGACATAAACTGAACCTTTAGTTGGTTTCATTACTTCTGCCACGATTTTAAGTAATGTGCTTTTACCTGCTCCATTTAATCCAACTAATCCTAACCTATCTCCTTTATCTAATCTAAAAGAAACATTATCTAATGCTAAAAAACTTTCTTGTTTTAATTCCCTTTTAATGAACTTAATAATGTATTCTTTAATATTATCTATTTTTTCAAGATTAAGTGAAAATTTCATTGTTACATTTTCTACTTTAATAGCGACATTTTCCTTATTAGAAAAATAGCTATTTTCATTAATATTCCCATTTGAATCAATTTTATCAAATTCACTTTCAAATGCAATATTTTCCCCATCTTCCAAAAATTGCATTCCAGATGGAGGAACAGTTTCTAGTGCAGAATCTAAATCATTAGATTCCTCTTTTTTTATGATTATAAATTCTTTAGCTAATGCTTTTTCTCCATCAATTTCAATATTTTGTTGAAAATTCCCTGATGAAGTCCCAGCTATACACAAATGAAGTTGAGCCTTTCTATTTTTAAATTCAGCATCCCATATTCCAGTGGAAGCATCATAATTCCCTTCTCCTTTAAAATTTTTTAATTCAATATTAGGAGCTAATGGAATCTTAATCTTTTTATTTGCAAGAAGATCCGTGTTTGTAGTAGCTATTATGGTGTAATTGATTTTTTCATTTTGAATCATTTCAATTTTAGGAAAAGGATAATTAGTCTGCAGTTTAAACTCAGGAGTAATAACATCAACATTAGCAGCATTTTTAGCTATTCCAAAATCTGTTTTAGCATTACATTTTAGTATCCCTTTTTTTTTAGCCTGGAATTTAAGATATATAACAGATTTTCCTGTTTCATCTAGTTTTGCATTCCAAATTCGTTTTTTATCATCATATGTTCCATTTTGAAGATCTGTAAATTTTATAAATGATAAGCTAGGATCATAGTCTATATGAACCTTAACAGGTTTTCCTTGATGTATTTTATTAGTATTTCTTAGAGTAATTGCAAATACAACCTCGTCATTTAATAAAACACTATCAAATTCTGGAACAACTCTTAAAGAATAAGTAGGATCTGTCCATTCAATGAACAATCTCAAATAATCAATTAAGACAAAACCTTTATTAAAACCTATGTTTCTTGCATATGAAACTATAACTCCAAAATCAGGACTGTTTATATTATCTGGGGTTGGAGCAGGATATATTTGGTCATGTCGAATATTCCACAAAGTTTTATCACTGCTTTCTCCTTTAGTATAATTAATTCCTAATTTTGAATTTGATGATTTAACAACCCCATGAGGATAATTTAGTAGTTTCATACTAACTCCTGGGATAATTGGAGGATTTTTACTATTATTTTTTAATCCTTGAACTTTGTCAGTCCAACCTACTTTTATAGTATTAATTTTTGCATTTTCATGTATTTCAAAGTTAAAATTTGTTAATTTTAGCTTTCCTGGTTTTGATAAGTCATTGTCCTTTGATTCTATTAAATTTGTTTTAGTTCCCTTGCCATTTTCGTCTTTGATAAACTCTAATGTGTTTTTATCCCATGACTGTTCAACATACTCATTATCCTTAATTTTTCTATCTATAGTGATATTTTGAGGATATTTAACCATTGATACCATAAAAACACCTATTATTCAGTTAATTATAAACTTCATCACGATAATATTATTTAAATTATTAAAAATGAAAAATTATTATTTTAAATCCTGATATAGACCATTAACTAATATTTTTCCTAAAAAATTTTCTTTATTTATAAAAAACTTGTATATTTATAAAAATATTATTTATTTATAAAAAAACTTGTTTATTAATAAAAATATTACTTATTTATTTATAAAAAACTTGTATATTTATTAAAATTTTTAATTTTTATAAGTTTAGAAAATCAAAGATTTTTCAAAGTTTAAAATGAAGTTTTATTATTTATAAAGGAAATGCTAATTTTAATGAAAAAAGTCGGGTAATAAACTATAAACCTAAAAATCTGATTAAAATATAAATTATATGAATAGTTACTTTTTTTATTAAATGTGCAATATAAATTTATCTTGAGTTTTATAAAATACAATGATACCTGTTACAAAAGTTAAAATAGATATTATAACTAAATAAAGTAGAACATTAAGATTAGGAAATGTCCCTAATAATATAGCATCTCTAAACCCACTTATTGCACAAAAAACTGGGTTTGCATAAAATATAATAGTATATTTTTCAGGTATGATAGTAATAGGATAAAATATAGCACAACCATACATTAACAATTGAGTAAAAACCCCATATAAATAGGTCATATCCTTAAAATACACATTGACTGAAGCTAAAATTAATCCACAACCTATAGTGAAAATAAAAAGGAAGAATAAAGGTAAAACTGCACTTAAATTATAAATAGAAAAGGGACAATTAGTAAAAAACATAGCTAAAGCCAATATTATCATAGATAATAATAAAGTAACAGTTTCTGAAAGAATAGTACTTAAAGGATAAACATATTTAGGAATATAAATTTTTTTCATAATAGATGACCCTTTTCTTATGGAATTCATGGCACCTTTAGTTGCAGCTGAAAAAAATGAAAACCCTAAACGTCCAGTTAATACATAAATTGGAAAATTAGGAGTATTCCTACCAAAAAGAAATCCAAATACAAAAACCATTACTATAGTTTGAAGTAAAGGATTTAAAAAGCTCCATAAAATTCCAAGAGTAGAACCTCTATACTTTACAAAAACGTCTCTTTTAACTAATTCTACTAATAAAAATCGGTATTTAGTAAAATTAGCTATAAATCTATGTTCTAACATTAATATAGCACCTATTATTTATACAATTAAAACAGTACAGTAATCGTGAATTATAATAAACTAATTATAGTGAGGAAGTAAAGTTTTTGGTTCTTGAAAATTATTATTTAATTTTCCAATGATTATATTGAAAAATAACTATTCTTTAGAATAAAATTTTTCGCAGGAGCCAACAACTTTATACTTCGATTATAGTTATATACTTAAATATAACAACATATTTGATGACTTCATTATTATACTTATTATATGAATTTATTTTTAGCTCTTTTAATTATATTCGATGTTTTATATGAAACCCATCCCTTAACTGATTGTAATCTAGCTATTTTTTCAATAGATCCTTTAATATCCTGATTATAAACCTTCTTATAAACTATAATATTTTCAATATCCTCTTTTACCATCAGATTAAATAAGAAAAGAAGCATGTTAGATCTTGGTTTTGAACCAATTTCTACACATTTATTGATAAACCAGTGAGTATATTCTAAAATTTGTTTAATTTCTCCTTCTGAATTCATATCAGTAGCTAAAATTTTAGGTAAGAAGAAATTTAAAAAATTATTAGAATGAATTCTAAAATATTTTTCCTTCCCGAATTTTTTGTATAAATAATATCTTTCTTTTAATGAAAACATTGCTCCTTTAAAATATTTTAAAGTGAGATTATTTGTTATAGAATCATCTCTAAAAACATAAGTATAAATATATTTATTTTTTAAAACCTTTATTCCTTTTGCATTTAATAAAACTTCTACAATAAAGACTGTGTCCTGACCTGGAACACTTTCAAGAAATTTAATATTTTTTTTTATTAAAAATTCTCTTTTAATGATTTTTGAAGGTAAAGATGGTGCTAAAAACAATATATTTATATTATCATCGATTTTTTCAATGTTACTTTCTCCATTAAGCCATTTATAATTGTGTCTACTTCTATTAATTCCATTTTTCTTTATAAAACCTCCGAAAACTATATCCCTATCCCCTTTTAACATTTCATCATATAATATTTTACAAGCATTTTTTTCATAGTAATCATCAGGATCTAAAAACATGACAAAGTCAGAACTAGCATTTTCAATAGCTACATTCCTTGGGCGTCCTGCTGCACCACTATTTTCCTTTAAATGAATAGCAATACAATTATCATACTCGTTGGAATATTTATCAATGATTTTCCCACTATTATCCCTAGAACAATCATTGACCATTATTACTTCTAGATTATTAAAACCAATAGTTTGATTTTTAATAGAATTAAAAGCTGTTTCTATATATTTTTCAACATTATAAACGGGAATAACAATACTAATCTTATATTTCATAATAACACGAATATTAAAGAACAACTGCATAATTACTTCATGTAAACCACAAAAAACTAAAAAATAACAAGGATTTATTCATATTAAATAACCTGTCAAATTTCATTACTTTAATAACCTATCTTTAAATAAAACCTTATAAAAAAGATTAAAAATTAAAAATAACCTATCTTTAAATAAAACCTTATAAAAAAGATTAAAAATTAAAAATAACCTATCTTTAAATAAAACCTTATAAAAAAGATTAAAAATTAAAAATAGCCTATATTTTAATTATAATAATCAATATTGAATTAAATAAATAATTATAAACTATTTATTCATAATTATATTAGTTTTTAAAAAACAAAACCATTTTAACATTAAAATCAAAGATTTTACAGAGTTTAAAAAACAGAAGTTTCTAATACTGAAAACCAGAGATTTTAAAAGTTAAATTATTTATTTTTAAGAACATTAACAAATATAATTAAGTTTAAACTTTTTTTGTTTTTAACGAAAATTCTTTTTATAGCTTTAATCTTTTATTTTACCTATTTTTGATTTTAATATTATAATATTAATCAAATGAATCATTGGAGCTAATTCTATTCATTAGCTAATTCAAGTTTCATATAGTCACTAAGAGCATCTTTATAATTTCTTAATGGTATAAATCCAGAATTATTCCATTTTTCATTTGAAAGAACCGAATATTTTGGTCTTTGAGCTGGTGTTGGATACTCTTCAGTAGTTATAGCTTTAACTTTAACAGTTATATTAGCTAATTCAAATATATTTTTTGCAAAATCATACCAAGTACAATCATTATCATTAGTAACATGATAAACTCCATATTTCTCAGTTTTTATAAGTTCACAAATAGCATTAGCTAAATCATGGGTAAAAGTAGGTGAACCTCTTTGATCATTAACAACTGAAATTTCATGATTATCCTTAGCTAAATTCAACATAGTTTTAACAAAATTCTTTCCATTTATTCCATATAACCATGCTGTTCTAACAATGAAATAGTTTTTCATGGTTTTTTTGATAAACTCTTCTGCTTGTAATTTAGTTGTGCCATAATAGCTTTGAGGACCTATTTTGTCTTCTTCTGTATAAGGTACTATATTATTACCAGGGAAAACATAATCTGTACTTATATGTAAAAGTTTAGCACCGATTTCATTTGCAGCTATGGCTAAATTCTTAGGACCTAATGAATTAACATTATAAGCAAGTTCACGATTAGTTTCACAGCCATCTACATCAGTATAAGCAGCTACATTTATTATCGTTTCTGGTTTTTCTTGTTTAAACATTTCCCTAACTTCTTCAATATTGGTTATATCTAATTCTTCAATATCAGTTAATATTAGTTCATGTTGATTTTCATTTTTTAATATATTAACTAAGTCTAAACCTAGCATTCCTTTATACCCAGTTATTAAAATTTTCATTTTATCTAATCACATATTATGTTCATTATTATATTTGAAAAAAGATATTTTAATCTTATAAAATATTATAAAAAATAATTTATCTTAAAAAAAGATACTTTAATCTTATAAAAAATTATAAAAAATAATTTATCTTAAAAAAAGATACTTTAATCTTATAAAATATTATAAAAAATAATTTATTTACTTATTTATAGCTATATTGTTCCAACACCTATTGGATAATACTCAAATCCAATATTATCTAATATTTTCTTATCAAATTGATTTCTTCCATCAAAAATAATTTTATTATTCATTCTTTTAGCAATTTCATAAAAATCTGGGCTTCTAAATTCATTCCATTCAGTTACAATTATCAATCCATCACATTCATTTAAAGCATCATATTTACTATCAAAAAACTCAATATTATCATTATTTTTAAAAATATCTTGAGCAACCCTAATAGCTTTAGGATCATAAGCTTTTATCTTTGCACCAGATTCACTTAACTCATTTATTATAATTTGTGATGGAGCCTCCCTCATATCATCTGTTCCTGGTTTAAAAGATAGTCCCCAAAGACTAAGTGTGATATTCGAAAGGTTTTCACCAAATCGTTCCTTTATTTTATTAACAAGTACTTTTTTTTGCTTAATATTAACATTTTCTACTTCACTTAAAATTTTAGGGTTGTATCCTACATGTTCAGCTGTTTTTATAAGTGCACTTACATCTTTTGGAAAACAACTCCCACCATAACCACAACCAGCGTATAAAAAGCTGTAACCTATCCTATTGTCGCTTCCAACACCTAAACGAACTTTATTGACATCCGCCCCTACTTTTTCACAAATATTAGCTATTTCATTCATGAAAGATATTCTAGTAGCTAACATTGCATTAGAAGCATATTTAGACATCTCTGCACTTCTAATATCCATTACAATAAATCTATCATGGTTTTTAACATAAGGAGCATAAAGTTCTTTAATAGTGTTTATAGTATTTTCATTTTCTGAGCCTATTATAACTCTGTCAGGTCTCATAGAATCTTCAACAGCAGCACCTTCCTTTAAAAATTCAGGATTTGAAACCATTTCAAAGTTATAATTAGCTTTTCTTTTATTTAATTCTTTTTGAATAATTTTTTTAACTTTATCTCCAGTTCCAACAGGAACAGTAGATTTAACAACTATTATTAAATCATTAACCATTGATTCTCCAATATTTTTAGCTACTTGAAAAACTATACTTAAATCAGCACATCCATCTTGAGCCATAGGAGTACCTACAGCTATAAAACAAATATCAGAATTAGATAAACCTTCGTTTAAATTAGTTGTGAAAATTAGATTTCTATTTTCATAGTTTCTAATAACCATAGACTCTAAATCTTTTTCATAAATAGGCATTATTCCTTTTTTAAGAGAATTTATTTTTTTTCCATCAATATCTACACAATAAACATTGTTTCCCATTTCTGAAAAGCAAGTTCCTGTCACTAAACCAACATATCCAGTGCCAATAACTGTTATATTCATTATAAATCACGCTAATTTTTTATATAAAAAATTTTTCAAATAAATTTAAATGTTTAAAAAAATTTCTAATGAATTTTAAGAAAAATTTGATTTAATCATATATTACTCAAGTTTGTCTAAAAAACATATAAATCCAATATTTTTCAAATTTATATTTATTCTTGAGAAAGTTTATATAAATCCAATATTTTTCAAATTTATGATTATTCTTGAGAAATTTTAAAAATTTTAATTAATAAAAGTTATAACAATATCAACTTTAATAACATATAAATATTTGATAATTAAATTTAAGACTGATTTAATTAAATAATGTATCTCATTAAATAATTGATTTTAAATCTAAATGACCAGTTTCATAATTTATACTACCCCATATTTACATTTAAACTAATAGTTTCTTATTTAAAAAAAGAAAATATTGTTAATATTGAATCACTCTTAGTTCCCATCTTAATAACTAACTTCTTAAAGTTTATATTTGAAAAAAGAAGATTTACTATTAAAAAAGATGTATATCTCATGTATTGTCTTGAAAAAGTTTGTTTTGAAAAAAAAATAGAAGAATAAATTAATAAAGATAAAATAATGGACATATAAGTGTGGAACATTTTGATAAAGTAGCTAAAGCATTTGAAATTTTTGTTAAAGGAATAATAATAAAAACAAATCTTAAAATTGTCGAACCATTTAAATGTGGAAAAAAAAGATGTAAAAATGTTAATATCCCATTAACTAATGATTTGACAAATATTTATTCTAAAATAAGAGTTAATGAACTTGATATCATGGAATTATCGAATATATACCCAAGAATAAATAGTCACTACTGATTAGAAGTTAAAAAAGATTGTTTAGCTATAGATTATTATTTTATTTATTTTCAAGTATGAAAAAGTTAAAAATGATTTAATTAAACATTAAACACTGATAAAAATAAAAATATACTTAAATTTGTGGTTGATAAAACAAATGAAATTATAAAAAGATGTTGAAAATCCAATAGCCATAATAGCTATTCTAAAAGTAAATCATAATGAAAATTATGCTAAGATTATAGAAAGTCATTACTAATTACTTATCCAATAAATACTATATTTATTCAAAAGGCGTGAATATGAAATATGATTATTTAATTGTAGGATCCGGATTATTCGGATCAATTTTTGCTTATGAAATGAGCAAAATAGGGAAAAAATGTTTAATTATAGAAAAGAGAGATCATATAGGAGGAAATGTATTTACTAAAAGTATAGAGAATATTAATGTTCATAAATATGGAGCACATATCTTTCACACAAATGATAAAGAAGTATGGGAATATATTTCGCAATTTGCTGAATTCAATAGATATACAAACTCACCTGTTGCAATATACAAAGATGAACTATTCAATTTACCTTTTAACATGAATACTTTTTATCAAATGTGGGGAGTAAAATCACCAGCAGAAGCTAAAAAAATCATTGCTAAACAGAAAAAAGAATCAAATATTGATAACCCTTCAAACTTAGAGGAAAAAGCTATTAGTTTAGTTGGAAAGGATATTTACGAAAAATTAATAAAAGGATACACAGAAAAGCAATGGGGGAAAAAATGTTGTGAACTCCCATCATTTATTATTGAAAGACTTCCAGTCCGATTTATTTTTGATAATAACTATTTTAATGATTTATATCAAGGAATACCTCTTGGAGGATATACAAAAATTATACAAAAATTATTAAATAATGTGGAAGTTAAATTAAACTGTGATTTTTTTGATGAACGTGAAAAATGGGAGAAAATAGCTGATAAAATCGTTTTTACAGGTATGATAGATCAATATTATGATTATTGTTTTGGTGAATTAGAATACAGATCCTTAAATTTTAAACATTATATTAAAGATACTGACAATTATCAAGGTAATGCAGTTATTAATTTTACTGAATCATCTATTCCATTTACAAGGATCATAGAACATAAACATTTTGAAAAAACAGAAAGTGAAAAAACTATTATTACAGAAGAATATCCAAGCCCGTGGGAAAAAGGAATGGAAGCATATTATCCTATAAACGATGAAAAAAACTCCAATATTTTTAAAAAATATGATGATTTATCTAATAAAGAAAGTAATGTGATTTTTGGAGGTCGTTTAGCTAAATACAAATATTATGATATGTGGGAAGTCATTAAAGAAGCATTAGCTACTGTTAAAAAAGAATTAAATGATTAAAAATGTTAAAAATGATTAAACATGTTAAAAAAGAATTAAATGATTAAAAATGTTAAAAATGATTAAAAACATTATACTGGAATAATAAAGTCTTTTAACCACGAAAATAATGAAACCATTACTTCCTCATGATAATTTAAGCGATTTTAGTAATATATATTTTAATGAGATAAATTAATTTTTTAATCTTTTTAAAAGTTTAATCTTTTCAGAAGAAGCTTTTAAAGTATTATATATCTTTTTAGGGTTGCCTTTTGATTTTTTAGCTATGTATAAAAAATTAAAAACTTTTTCCAGTTTAATTTTCTTAAAAATGTATAATAGCGTAAAATACTCTCTATTAAATCTATTAGGATTGTTAATAATTAATTGTAAAAAATACCAAGCTTTTTTTGTAAATAAACTTTTATTAAGTTCTTGATTTTTTAAAGCTATAGTATAGTCCTCATGAAATCTTTTTAAAAACATTTTTCTAAACTTCTTATCAATCCTGTTCAATGTGACTAAGTAATTACCAAATCTTATTTTCTGATAAATACCTATTAATTTATTTTTAAGTTCTTGATTTTCTTTAATTTTGGGATTATTATCTAAAAATTTTCTTATGAATTCATATTCCTCACACATAGCAAAAACTTTTTCTTTACTCAGTACTGAGGAATTTGGATTATCTTTTCTTTTTAAATAAAATGGTTTATTCAAAAAATAAATTTTCGTAGCTAAAGAAAATGTTTGAAACCAAAATCCATTATCTTGGAAAGAAGCACCAGGAGATTCATTATGCTGAATTTTATATTCTTCAATGAAATCTCTTTTATAAATCCCAGACCAAGTATTCATAACAAAATTAAAGGATTCCATCTCTTTTTGTAGAGTGATTAAGCGATTATAATAGCTGGTATCCTTTGAAAGATTAACATATGAAAATTTAATAGTTTCTCCTTCTCCTTCAAACCTACAAAAATCTGCTTTTATAAAGTCAACATCGTGTTTTAAAGCACTTTTAAAAAGAGTTTCATACATATCTAATGAAACATAATCATCAGGCTCAACTATACCAATATAGTCTCCTTGAGACTCTTTAAATCCTAAGTTCATTGTATGGCCATAGCCAGAGTTTGGTTTTGAAATCAATTTTATTCTATTGTCTTTTTTAGCGAATTCTTCTAAAATTGACAAGCTATTATCTGTAGAACCATCGTTAATGCAAATTATTTCTATATCCTCCAATGTTTGATTAACAACACTATCCAAACAAGTCTTAAGATATTCACCTACATTGTATACTGGTATTACGATTGAGACTTTTGGCATCATCACACCTAAATTTTCAGGTTTTAACAAACTTTTTTTACTAATACAATTTAATTAATATAATGAAATTTAGGATTTTTTTATTAAAATATCTTAATTTCTTAATTTGTTTAATAATTATTGTTAATTTTGAATATAAATAAAAATTACTAATAATTTTTTTAAATAATAAGAAATAAGATAGAATATAATAAAAATAAATTTAACTTGATTATATTAATAGTATA
>Ga0099364_10007650_pt1 | contig 15368 bp, 15 predicted proteins | sample TergutTh196P3_FD_73070 | JGI IMG/M metagenome (GOLD analysis project Ga0099364, IMG submission 73070) | Microcerotermes parvus P3 segment gut microbial communities from Pointe-Noire, Republic of the Congo - Th196 P3 | ecosystem: Host-associated > Arthropoda: Insects > Digestive system > Gut ... | reverse complement strand
TGCATTTTGGCTTGCGGGCTGTGCAAACGTTTGTTAAGTTAACAGTATCTGAATTATGCAAAAGTTTTTTCAAAAAAATACCTTCAATTTTTCCGTATTTGGTATTATCAAAATATTTTACTACTTTTGTAAAAATATTAATTTGGTTCATAAATGAAGGAATTAACAGTAAATAAGACAAATACAGCCGGCGATGCGTCTTGGGAGGATGTGTTGAAGGCGTTGTATGGCGCCGAGTGGAATAAGATAGATGTCGTAAACTGGGCTGAATATGACTATGTTCCGCAGGTTCAGTTTCGCATGGTCTATAGTGGGGAAGCATTTTTTCTGCAATATCGGGTTCGGGAGCAGTCGGTGCGGGCGGTTGCTGCGGTCGATAATGGCGAGGTGTGGAAGGATTCGTGCGTAGAATTTTTCTTTTCGCCTGCCGACGATGGTATTTATTACAATTTTGAGTTCAACTGCGCAGGCGTGTGCCTTTTGGCTGCCGGCGTGTCTCTGCGGGAACGCGACCTCGCCCCGCAAGAAATAATGTCGGCTATACGCAGACTGCCCGGTTTAGGCTCTGAGCCGTTCGCTGAGCGCAAAACAGAAACAGAATGGGAAATAGCGGTGGTTATCCCCTACAGTTGTCTGTTTGAGCATCCTGTCTTTTCGCCGGAAGGTAAAGAAATAAGGGCAAATTTTTACAAGTGCGGTGACGACCTGACAGTACCACACTTTCTGAGTTGGAACCCCATTAACACGCCCAAACCGGATTTTCACAGACCTGAATTTTTCGGAAAACTAAAACTTGAAGCATAATCAGTTATTCAATTATTCAGTTAATCAGTCGATGAGTGAAAAGCAAAATCTTTTAGACAAGCGGTATTTGGCGATGGCTGCTATATGGGGTCAAAACTCGTATTGCGAGCGTCGTAAGGTCGGGGCGTTGTTGGTGAAGGACAAGATGATAATTTCGGACGGCTATAACGGCACCCCGTCGGGTTTTGAGAACGTTTGCGAAGACGAAAACATGCTTACCAAGCCCTACGTGCTTCATGCCGAAGCCAATGCCATAACGAAGGTTGCCAAGTCGAACAACAGTAGCGACGGCGCGACTTTATACGTAACCTCCTCGCCGTGTTTGGAATGTGCCAAACTGATTATTCAATCGGGCATCAGGCGGGTAGTTTATGGTGAGATGTACCACATAGACGACGGCATACGGTTGTTGCAACGCGCAGGAATAGAAGTAGTATTTATTGAATGTGAAATGCCGCAGGAATGATGGGAACAAAAAAACATGCATTATTGCCGCTGACCATAGCGTTAGCCTTAGTTTCCGGGGTTTTTATAGGTATCAAACTAAAAGACAACATCCCTCAGCAGTCGCGGTTATTGTTTTTTTCGCAATCGACCAACAAGACTACTCAGGCGCTTGATATTATCCGAAAATCGTATGTAGACAACATATCAATTAACATGCTTGAAGAAGAGGCTATCAGAAGCATGTTAAGACGATTAGACCCTCATTCTCAATACATTCCGGCGCGCAATTATGCATCGGTAAACGACCCGCTTGTTGGCAATTTTTCGGGTATAGGCGTGCGGTTCAACATGTTTCACGATACTATCGTGGTTATCAACACTTTTGAAGATGGACCCTCCGAAAAGGCTGGTATCCTTTCGGGCGACCGGATAGTAAAGGTCAACGATTCTACCGTTGCCGGCGTAAGGATGCCCAGCAACGATATAATGGAAATGCTCAAAGGCGCTACCGGCACTCAGGTAAAGGTTAGCGTTCACCGGAGGGGAAACATCGGACTGCTCGATTTTACCATCACACGCGACCGGATACCCGATTTTAGCGTAGAGCCCGCCTACATGATTACACCCGAGACAGGCTACATAAAGGTCGAAAGGTTTTCACGTACAACATTTCGGGAATTTACGCAGGCAGCCGAAAGACTTAGAGAGGAGGGTATGACGAAAATGATTTTAGACTTGCGCGACAACCCCGGCGGCGTAATAGACGGAGCAGTCAGGATGTCGGAAATGTTTTTGCCCGAAGGAAAAATGATAGTTTACACTGAAGGCGAAAGGCGTGCGCGCACAAATCATTATTCGAGAAGCACAAACGCAGACTTTAGCAAAATGGAACTGGTAATACTGATAAACGAAGGCTCGGCGTCGGCAAGCGAAATCGTTGCCGGAGCCATACAGGACAACGACCGCGGTATGATTATCGGCAGACGAAGTTTCGGAAAAGGATTGGTACAGGAACAGCATTTGTTGCCCGACAGTTCGGCGCTGAGAATTACCGTTGCCAGATATTACACGCCTACCGGACGCTGTATTCAAAAGCCATACGACCCAAACAATAGAAGCGAGTACTTCAATGAGGTAAGAGGGCGTTTTGCGCTTGGCGAGTTGATACAGGAAGACAGTATTCGCATCAATGATTCGTTGCGGTTTGTAACTCCCGCAGGAAGAATAGTATACGGAGGCGGTGGAATAATACCCGATATTTTTGTACCGTTAGACACTTCGTTCATTTCAAATTATTACCGCCAAGTAAACAGGCGTCAGATAATATATTCTTTCGCATTGGAGTATACTGACAGGAACAGGAGAGAACTGTCAGAAATACAGGATTATAAGGCAATGGAAAATCATTTGCGAAGAAAGAATATTCTCAACGATTTTGTGGCGTATGCAGCCCGACAGGGAGTTCCCCGAAACGAAAACGACCTGACAATATCGGGACAGATGATTGAAAATATTTCAATGGCATACATAGCGCGAAATATTCTTAACCAAAAAGGGTATTATCCCATTCTTAACCAAAAAGATAAGATGGTGCAGAGAGCGGTTGAGGAATTAAGAATGAAGAATGAAGAATGAAGAATGAAGAATTTTCAATTAATCAGTTAATCAGTTATTCAGTTATTCAGTTATTATGATTGTTGCGGTTACGGGTGCGAGTGGAGCTATATATGCGAGGCTCCTGTTGGATGAGTTGCTTGGTCTTGGGATGGGCGAGCAAGTGAGCGTGGTTTTTTCGGAAAGGGCAAAAGAAGTGTGGACGCACGAAATAGGCGCTTTTTCGAATGATTTTGCGTTTAAAGTTTACGAAAATGACGACTTCAACGCTCCTTTTGCTTCGGGCAGCGCATCGAGCGACACTATGATTGTTTGCCCCTGCTCAATGGGGACGATGGGCAGAATAGCGAACGGTCTGTCGGATACGCTGATAACCCGGGCGGCTGATGTGATGCTCAAAGAACGTCGCAAATTGATTTTAGCAATACGTGAAACCCCCGTAAGTTTGATACATATAAACAATATGCAAAAACTTACACAGGCTGGAGCAATAATAGCGCCGGCATCGCCATCGTTCTATTCGCATCCGAAAACAGTTGAAGAATTGGCTATGACAGTGGTAGACAGACTGCTGCAATTAGCGGGAATACAAAAAGAAAGTTATAAATGGGGAGAGAATGAAGAGTTAAGAATGAAGAATGAAAAATGAAGAGTTAAGAGTTAAGAGTTAAGAATGAAGAATTTAGGAATGAAAAATCTGCTTAAAATCTGTTTAATCTGCGTCGTCTGCGTGCTGCAATTTGATTTACATGCTCAGATTGGCGGCGCCAGCACAAACAGTTTTCTCAATTTGACGCCTTCTGCGCAGGTGGCTGCCTTAGGCGGAAAAATGAACGCCGTGCCGGGAAATGATGCGTCGCTGGCGTTCTATAATCCGGCGTTGTTGGACAGCACGGCAAATAATCTTTTGTCTTTCAACTTTGTAGACCTGTTTGCCGGGGTCAGGTTTGGCTACGTCTCGTACGCCCGCACTAATCAAAATTTCGGCAATTTTGCAGCAGGCATTTATTATATCAATTACGGAAAATTTACCGAAGCCGACATCTTGGGAATAATTACGGGTGAATTTTCGGCTGCCGAGTATGCGTTCAATCTATCTTATTCGCGGGCGTTGCCGTGGTTTGACACTACGCTGCACATAGGCGTAAACGTAAAACCCTTAATTTCAGTCTTCGAGCGATACACCTCTTACGGTTTGCTGGGCGACATAGGCGTTACATACCGGCATCCTAACCAACTTTTTACGGCGGCATTTGTTTTGCGAAACATTGGCGGACAACTGACCCCTTATTCCGACGGCAGACGCGAGCCCGCACCCTTTGAGATACAATTAGGACTGTCGCAAAAACTGCAACACGCGCCATTTAGATTTTCATTAGTTGTACAGCATCTGCAGCAACTGCGCTTAGGATACAACGAAGTAAACGAAAATCCGGCGCCCGGACAACCGATGGTAAGGGAAGAAGACCTTAAAAAAGGGTTCGACCTGGTACTCGACGAAACAATGAGACACATAGTTTTTGGAGTAGAATGTTATCCATTTAAGGGACTGACTGTTAGAGCCGGATACAACTATAACCGCCGACAAGAAATGAAGGTAGAAACACGTCCGGCAATGGTTGGTTTCTCATGGGGTTTAGGCGTGAACCTGACGCGTATAAGCATAAACTATGCCTCCTCGGTGTGGCACCTGTCAGGGGCGTCTAATCATATTTCGGTGAGTGTGAGCTTATAAAAATTTGATAACAAAAATTGATAACAATGATAAAAGCAGGAATAATAGGGGGGGCGGGATATACCGCCGGGGAATTGATACGTATTCTGGCGTATCATCCGCAGGTAGAACTAAGTTTCGTTCACAGCAACAGCCATGCAGGGCAGCCAGTGTGTGCGGTTCACCATGATTTGACGGGCGATACAGATATGACGTTTGCAGGCGCGCCTTGCGAAGCGGATGTCGTGTTCCTGTGTCTGGCGCATGGCAAATCTGTTGAGTTTTTGAGCTCTAACCTTTTGCCGGGAAATCCAAAAATCATCGACCTGAGTCAGGATTTTAGAGTGAACAGTTGTTTTGAGTTGCGCAACATGGAGTTTGTTTACGGTTTGCCCGAATGTAACCGCGAGCATATACGTCAGGCAAAAAACATCGCCAATCCGGGTTGCTTTGCTACTGCCTTTGCATTAGCTTTACTGCCTTTGGCAAAAGCCGGAGCGCTGACCAACGAGGTGCATATCAACGCCATAACAGGCTCTACCGGAGCTGGACAGGCGCCAACGCCAACCACGCATTTCAGCTGGCGAAACAACAATGTTTCTATTTACCAGCCTTTTACGCACAGACATCTCCTCGAAGTAAGAAAAGTATTGGAAAAAGAGGCAGGCAACACGGTTTCAGAGCTAAACTTTTTGCCTTTGCGGGGAAATTTTACGCGCGGCATATTCCTGTCGGCATACACGAAAACGGATGCAGATGTGTCTGAATTATACCGCAAATATTACGCAGATGCAGCGTTTACACACGTTTGCGACCGCGAAACAAGCATGAAGGAGGTAGTAGGTACAAACAAATGCCTGCTACGAATTGAAAAACACGCTGACAAGACATTAATAACCTCTGTTATAGATAATTTGCAAAAAGGCGCTTCGGGACAAGCAGTGCAAAACATGAACCTGATGTTTGGCTTAGACGAAAAAAGTGGATTACAGATGAAAGGTATAGCGTTTTGAAGCTATACCTTTGAATATCAACCTGTTATGCTGGCATACAATAAACATGCAAAGTCGCGCAGCGCGACTTTCGCCCTCGTATCCTTGAAAAAAACGCGACAATTTAGTTTGTGCCTGGGTGACTAAACCGATTTAAAACTCTGTATATACGCATATTACGTGACATCAAAAAAAATACCATCAAAAAAAATATCGAAAAAAAATCAAAAAAAAATTTAAATTTTTATTTTTGCCTATTTTTGCCATTTTTTTTGAAAAATAATAAAAAAATGATTATCTTTACAGCGGTATTTTTTGACGTGTTTTATTCTAAAAAAGATTACCAATGGTAGGTATATCAACAATTATAGAATTTTTATCGGCTGGTAGAAACCCGTCAGTATATTTTGTGGAGCTTGCCCAAAATGCTAAAGCACACTATTTCAGGCTATTGGCAATTTACTTTTTAAACTACTTATTATACATTATATATATAGTATAAAGAATGTAGATGAGATTTGGACAAGGGCACAGCAAGGCGACGAAAGAGCCTTCAACGCGCTATACGAAAGGTTTAAAGCCGAGCTACTCCGGCATGCTTTCGGAATACTCAAAGACCGGCATCTTGCCGAAGAAACGGTCGACGACGTCTTCTTGAAAGTTTGGGAAAAACGCCTGGGTACCTACTCAAAGGACGATTCGCTAAAAAAATTCCTCTGCACAACGACGAAAAATTTTTGCCTGAACAAAATAAAAGAAAACAGCGCAAAAAAGAAGGTGGACATAAAGCTGTGTAATACAGACGAAGATACAGTAACATACGAAAATTTTAGATGCAAGCCCGAAATTGAAGAAGGGATTGACGCAGAGATAATTAAAGCGTTAATAAACAGAGTTGTAGAAAAACTGCCCGAGCAACGCAAAAAAATATACAGGCTTAGCGCTGACGAGGAAAAAACAAACAAAGAAATAGCAGCAGAAATGGGGCTTTCTGAAAGTACAGTTAGAGGACATTTGAAGAATGCGAGAGAGAAAATAGAAACATCGATATTTTCAATAGGTGGGCAGGGAGATACGCGGATTAGACGGATTAGACAGATTATCACTGATTTTTCGGTGTTTTTTGCAAAATCGATTTTGCAAAAAAATAAACTGCTTATCTCCTCAAGGCAAGTAAATTATCCTTGAGGTTTGATATGTTGCTTAATTCACTGTATTTGCAGTCGATAGGAACGTATATTTTTTGTCGAAAGACAACAACTTGCTTCTTGGAGACAAGCAGTAAAAATAATTTCCGCCAAACCAAGGAAATTCCGCGCGTTCCCAAAGAAAGGAGATGCTGAAACAAGTTCAGCATGACGCCGCACTGAAAAAGAAGGCATCACATCCCTCTATACAGCTACTCCGATAAAAAATCAAAAATCCGAGACAATCCGTTCAATCCGTCTAATCCGTGTATCACAAACGAAAAATTTTGCATCAATTTTTACTTTAACCAAATCGACTAAATACACTGTATATAAGTATATTATGCAACAACAAACAAAATACCTCCGAAAAAAATATAGAAAAAAATCAAAAATATTTTAAAATTTTATAAACACAAACTGTTAAAATGTTGTTATAATAGTAGGAGGATAAGTTGTCTTAAAGTTAATAAAATTGAAAAAATGTCGAATTTGCTTATAAGTTTTGCGTGTGTATGCGTTTGTGTCAGCAGCTATTCACAACAGTTGCCCTATCGTGTTCAGTTAGAAGGGAAAATGAACGATACGCGAGTAGCAACACTCAAAGATATAGGGAGCAGTATTTCTTATATCGCTTTAGAAACGAATAGAGAAAGTTTGTTAAGGGATTTACGTAGAGTAATTGTTACTGATTCTCACATAGTAGTTTGGGATTATCAAAGAGTGCTTCTGTTTGATAAGATGGGGCAATTTATTACTGAAATTGGTAGAAGAGGTCGCGGACCCGACGAGTACTTGGGAGTTTACGATTTTTCCTTATCTTTTGATGAAAGTAGCATTTATTTAGTGACTTATGGAGATTATAAGGTCTTAGAATACAGTATGGCAGGGCGTTTCTTAAAATCGCACAACAATATTACGGATAATGTGCCAAAAAAAATGCTCCCGCTAAATGATAATTTGTTTGTTTTTAATCCAGACAATCATTCTGAATACCACAGTTCTTTTCAACATAGTTTGATCATATCTGATTTGCAGGGCAACATACGGCAAAGATATAAAAATCAACATAAATTGACTTTAGAAAGACCAGGGCTTGTAATGTTTGGAGGGTCGTCGTTCTATTCTTTTAATGGAGCTATTAGGTTTAGGGAGTTTGGTTCTGACACGCTTTTTACTGTTACGGAAAGAGGGCTATTGCCCTATACCGTGTTTTATTTAGGAAGAAATCTTATGCCCGCAGAAATAACAGTACCAGCTAATGCACGTCGTAGAGACGGAAGTGTTGATGTGGAAAGACTGCTAAGACCATACGAGGGTAAATATTTTTTGACAAGCGTACGTGAGGATGTAGATTACTTATATTTTGTACTGCACGACTGGCGTAAAAATCTGTTGGGTTTTTATTGCAAACGTAACAATAATGTAATAACAATAAGAGGAAAAGGTTTTCAAAACAATATTGATGGAGGCTTGCCATTTTGGCCAAAATACGTTTACAAAGACATTTTGTATGACTTTGTCGACCCATTTGAGTTGCGTGCATCTGTTTTTAGTAGCAACACTACAGAAATGAGAAAATTGTATGGCAGTAATTGGGATAATTTGGTTAGACTTGCACGTAGCCTTGATGACGAGTCGAATCCGGTAATAGTTGTTGTGAATAAATAACCAATAGTGGAAGCATTGAAATTCAAGATGATACGGTGCAGATTGGCTTGAAAAAGAAGAGGGAACTGCCGCTACTGTTAGAGTTTTTGAAAAAATCGAATGAGGTGAGATATTCTTGGCTAAATGAAAAAAATATTCACTTCAATCCGGTTGCCTCGTCATGAATTTTGGGGTCGGCTTTCCTACATGAAAATCTGTGTTTAAGACAAAATTTAATTGCAAAAAAAAATACATTTTTTTTTGGCATTAAAAAAAAAATGTTGTACTTTTGTGGCGTCATAAATCGTTATATGAAGATTTTATTTATAGTTCCCGGTTCGGGTGATTCTTTTTACTGCGGCAATTGTTTCCGCGACAACCTTCAGGCGAATGCCTTGCGCAAAGCAGGTCATGACGTGGTTATCATGCCGTTGTATTTGCCTGTCCAATATCCGTCGTTCCAAGCCGATACGCCGCTGTTTTTTCCGGCTACAACCTTCTATACCGCCGAAAAGCTCTTCAAAAGAGGCAACATGCCACGCTGGGTAAGCCGGTTATTAGGTTCCAAGTCTATGCTTCGTTTTGCCTCGTCGTTTTCGGGAACAACCTCAGCTGCCGGATTAGAAGACATCACGCTGTCGATGATTTTGGGTACCGGCGGCGCTTTTACACAACAGGTAAATCCGATGTTGGACTGGATAGAAAATCACGAACGCCCGGACATTATACATCTCTCTACAACCTTGTTAGTAGGCGTAGCTCTGGCTATCAAGAGTCGGATGTATATACCGATTATCTGCTCACTGCAGGACGAAGAGGTGTGGATAGACAGCATGAGAGCAAAATTTGTGACGAAGGCATGGCAAGGAATTGCTGACAATTTGAAATTCGTAGACAAGTTTGTTACCGCAAGCGAATTTTATAAAAATACTATAACAGCCCGCTTACCGCAGATTAAGAAAATTGAGGTAATTTATCCGGGGGTGAACGTCGCAAAATATTCTGCTAAAGAGTATCCTGACGCGCCGGTAATAGGTTTCTTCAACCGGATGAACCGCGAAAACGGCTTGGATATTTTGGCAAAAGCCTTCGTAAAACTGAAAAAAGAGGATAAGATTAAAAACCTGAAACTCAAAATATCTGGAGGCTATACCTCGCATGACAAGCGTTGTTTGAAAGAGGTAAAAAATATTTTGAAACCATACATGGACGATGTGGACTTGTGCGATGCGTATGACCCCGAGCGCCATGCCGATTTTTACAGGCAAATAAGCATCATCTGTGTGCCGTTGACTTTCGATGAGGGGGTGGGTTTGTATCTTTGCGAGGCTTTTGCTGCCGGACGACCCGCCGTAGAGCCGGCTACGGGCTCGTTCCCCGAAATAGTAGGAGATGCGGGAATAGTGTACTCGCCCAACAGTAGCGACGCGCTCGCCGAAGCAATAGAAAAAATGTTCGCTGACAAGGCGTTATACAAGCGTTGCAGCGAAAAAGCGTTAGAACTGTCGAAAAACAGATATAACGACGAGGTGATGGCTAAAAATTTGATTTTGAGTTATGAACGATTTATTACAAGTTCAAAATGAGAAATATAGAATCAAAACAGATACAAAAGCGCCTGCGTAGCTCGTATGCTACCTCTATAATCAGCATATCGTTAGTATTGTGCATGTTAGGCACGATAGGGATATTGGTTCTTACCGCCCATCGCATAAGCAAATATGTGATGGAGAATATCGGTTTTTCGGTTTTCCTGAACGACCAGGCACGAGAGGCAGACATCCTGCGCCTGCAAAAAACGTTAGACGCTGAAGTATTTGTCAGAGAAACACGCTATATAACTAAGGAAGAGGCAGCAACAGAGTTTATTGCCGAATTGGGCGAGGATTTTGTTGAATTTCTGGGATATAACCCCCTTTCGTCGTCTATTGAAATCAAGTTAGACGCCCGCTATGCCAACAACGACAGCCTGCAAATCATCGAAAGCCGACTGCAAGCCTTTGACGACGTTAAAGAGGTGTCGTACCAAAAAAATATGATACATTTAATAAATGAGAACATCGAAAAAATTAGCCTCTTTATCCTTGCGTTCAGCGCCTTGCTTATAGTCATTGCCGTGTCGCTCATTAACAACACAATACGGCTGTCGGTCTATTCGCGACGGCTGCTGATACGAACCATGCAGTTGGTAGGAGCCACTAACACGTTTATACGCAGTCCGTTCCTTATACGGAGCGCCTTGCACGGCATCTACAGCGCATTCATTGCGATGGCAATACTGATGCTGGCGCTGTATTGGGCTGAAGGACAGTTAGAAGAAATATTGAGCGTGAAGGATGTGCAAATACTTGGCGGATTATTTCTGATAGTTTTGTTCTCAGGAATAATTTTAAGCCTGATTTCTACATTCTTCGCGGTGAGTAAATATCTGAAAATCAAAAAAGACGATTTGTATTATTGAGTGAAGAATGAAGAATGAAGAATGAAAATCGAAAATCGAAAATCAAAAATATAAAAAAATATGTCAAATTCAAAAAATATAAAAGTAAAATCAAAAGATGATGCTGCGTTCGCTATCGGCAGGGAGAATTTCAAGTATATCGCTATTGGCGTAGGCGTTATTTTCGTCGGCTTTTTGCTGATGCTTGGCGGCAGGTCGCCCGACCCTGAAGTATTTAACCCCGAAATTTTCAACTTCCGCCGCATCACCCTTGCGCCAGTCGTGGCAGTTAGCGGTTTTTTCTTCATAATTTGGGCTATTATGAAAAAACCATCGGAATGAGTAAAAAAAAAATAAAAAAAATAAAAAAAATTGTCATTCCAAAAAAAAGAATTATCTTTGCGGTTTGAAAAATAGGTAAAAAAAGTAATAATATTGTATAAGTAAAATATGTATTTGACCGCTGAAAAGAAGCAGGAAATGTTTACGCAATACGGTAATGACGTGAAGAACACCGGATGCGCCGAGTCGCAAATCGCGTTGTTCACTTTCCGTATTAACCATTTGACCAACCATCTGAGAAGCAACCGGAAGGATTTCGGCACTCAGAAGGCTTTGTTGAAGCTTGTTGGCAAAAGAAGACGCCTGCTTGATTATTTGAAAGACAGGGAAATAAACCGTTATCGCGAGGTAATCAAGAAGTTGGGTATCCGCAAATAAATGTATGTAAATGAATGTTATCCAGAAAGAATTAGAACTGGGCAATGGCGAAAAAATTATCCTCGAAACGGGTAAATTAGCCAAACAAGCTGATGGCGCGATAGTGTTGCGTCAAGGCAAAACAATGCTGTTAGCCACTGTAGTGTCGGCAAAAGAAGCAAAGGAAGATGTCGACTACATGCCGCTGCAGGTCGAATACAAAGAAAAATATGCTGCCTCGGGACGTTTTCCCGGCGGCTTTCTTAAGCGCGAAGCCCGTCCAAGCGACCACGAAATATTGGTTTCACGATTAGTAGACCGTGCATTGCGACCCTTGTTTCCCGACGATTACCACGCCGATACGTTTGTGACAATAAACCTTATTTCGGCAGACAAGAACATCAAACCCGATGCATTGGCGGGTTTAGCGGCATCGGCAGCCTTAGCCGTGTCGGATATTCCGTTTGGAGGTCCCATCTCCGAAGTGCGCGTCGGACGCATAGACGGAAAAATGACAATCAACCCCACGTTCGAAGAAATCGAACAGGCTGATTTAGACATCATTGTTGCCGCCACCTACGATAATATTATGATGGTGGAAGGCGAAATGAAAGAAGTGTCGGAAGATGAACTGCTTGAGGCGCTGAAATTTGCGCACGACGAAATCAAGAGACACTGCAAGGCACAGATAGAACTCAGCGAAATGGTTGGTAAGACCGTCAAGCGCGAGTACTGTCACGAAGTAAACGACGAAGATTTACGCGCAGCGCTGAAAGCCGCTACCTACGACAAAGTTTACGAGGTAGCCAAATCGCAACAAGCCAAACACGAACGCTCTGAAGCCTTTAAGGCAATCATGGACGAGTTCATAGAAAGCATACCTGAAGAGGAACGCGAAGCCAAGAAACCGTTGGTAGCACGCTATTACCATGCTGTAGAAAAAGATGCGATGCGACGAATGATTTTAGACGAGGGTATTCGTTTAGACGGGCGCGACACAACACAGGTTCGCCAAATTTGGAGTGAAATAGACTATTTGCCCGCCGCTCACGGCTCGGCGCTCTTCACACGCGGCGAAACACAAGCGTTGACCACAGTTACCTTAGGTACGAAAATGGACGAAAAGATGGTAGACGATGTGTTAGTGCAGGGAACAGAAAAATTTGTGTTGCACTACAATTTTCCGCCATTTTCGACCGGCGAGGCAAAACCGGCACGCGGCATATCACGTCGCGAAATAGGTCACGGCAACCTTGCATTTCGCGCTCTCAAAGGAATGGTGCCCGTAGGAGAAGAAAATCCCTACGCCGTGCGTATAGTTTCAGACATCCTGGAATCAAACGGCTCATCGTCGATGGCAACCGTTTGCGCAGGCACATTAGCGTTGATGGATTCGGGAGTAAAACTCAGAAAACCCGTGTCGGGAATAGCCATGGGGCTTATTTCTGAAAAAGATACGGGCGAGTTCAAATTCGCTATCCTCTCGGATATACTTGGCGACGAAGACCACCTGGGCGACATGGACTTTAAGGTAGCCGGCACAAAAGACGGTATTACAGCCACACAGATGGACATCAAGATAGACGGGCTGCCCTACGAAGTGTTAGCAAAAGCGTTAGCGCAGGCTAAAGAAGGACGTATGCACATCCTTGAAAAGATGAACGAAACCATGTCTGAACCACGCGAAGACTACAAGCCGCACACTCCGCGAATTGTACAAATACACATCCCCAAAGAGTTTATTGGCGCAGTCATTGGAACCGGTGGAAAGGTAATTCAAGAAATACAAGCTGTCACAGGCACGACAATTGTTATCGAAGAGGTAGACAACAAGGGTATAGTAGATATTTTTGCCGAAAACCTTGAGGCAATAGAAGCAGCGCGAAAGTGGGTAGAAAGCATTATAGAGGTTCCCGAAGTTGGAAAAATATACACCGGCAAAGTCAAATCAATAGTCGATTTTGGCGCTTTCGTTGAAATACTCCCGGGAAAAGAAGGTTTATTACATATTTCTGAGGTAGACTGGATACGTCTTAACAGTTTAGAGGGCGTATTGGAAGACGGCGACGAAGTTACCGTTCAACTGCTTGAAATAGACCAAAAAACCGGTAAGCTTCGTTTATCGCGCAAAGTGTTGATGGAAAAGCCCGAAAATTACGTCGAACGTCCACCACGTGAACGTCCGGAACGTGGAGATAGGGGCGGACACCGCAGCGACCGCGGAAGCCGCAACGACCGCGGAGACAGAGGCGGCGACCGACGTTTCGGCAGAGACGACCGACGACAAGGTGACGACCGACGCGGCGGAAGACGGAGATAAACGGGTTGGCTTAAATCTAAAATGGCAATAGTAACCTTAACCACTGGGTGGACAGATGATTTTTATGTCGCTGCAATGAAGGGTATTTTGCTTTCGGGAATACCTTCAGTGCAGGTTGTAGATATTTCTCATCACACACCTACTTTCAGCACGGGTATCTCTTATGCTGCATATTTGGTTAAGCAAAGTTATAAATATTTTCCGGAGAACACGGTTCACATCATTTCCGTTACCAGCGAATATAACAGGAAGACACCATTTGTAGCAGCCTACTACCACGGGCGCTATTTTGTCGGTACTGACAACGGCTTTTTCGGCATGCTTTTTGATGATGCTCCCGAGGCAATGGTGCGAATAGAAAAGTATGACGATGACTCCTCGCCCAACTATCCGGCTATTTCGGTATTTGCTCCTGCTGCTGTGCATCTTGCCAACGGAGGCGACATAGCCGAATTAGGCAGCAAATATACAGATTACAGGCGAATGACGACAATACTTGCAACGATAGCCGGCTCACAAATAACCGGTACAATCGTTTATATCAATGCCTTCGGAAACGTGATAACAAACATCACACGCGAGGATTTCGACAGAGTAGGCAAAGGACGCAATTTCGAAATATTATTGCAAAGAGCAAAACGAAAAATTACACGTATAAACAAATATTTTCGCGAAGCAAGCGAAGGCGAAATATTAGCCGTGTTCAATATTTCAGGATTGTTGGAACTAGCAATAAACAAGGGCAAAATTGCCGAAATGCTTAGGCTCGAATTAGATGCAAATATTATTGTTAAGTTTTTGGACTAAGGTCAAGTTATCTATGAAATGACGCTTAATAAGCGCTGTCATCCCGTTAGGGATGTGATATCGGTAGAAAATGGATGCACATATACGCCACGGCGTGCCGTTAGGTACGCAATATTTTTCAATCCATATTCCGTCCCGTCAGGGACGGCGTGCATTGAATGTTGGGTAAAAAAAAAATCATTTTTATCCGACATTTGTGAGATAGGTGAGATAGAAGATTTTTTTCAAAAATAATCAAAATTTATGAAACATTTTAAGGTATATTTTCGTATACTGTAGTAAAAAGTCGTTCTTAAAAATTAAAAGATATGACAACAGTTGTTTTTTGTTCGATTTTGATGGCATTAGCGATAGTTGCACTCATAACTGCTTCCGTAACGGTTATACGAAGCGGAAAAGCAGGATACTCCGATATAATTGTGTTTCGGACAGTTAGGTATATATGCCGTCTGCATATGCCGTTTGAGCTTCCGGTATTGTTTCGGGCTGGCGGAGCTGTGAAAAAGTTATTTGTTTTAATAATATCATGCCTTTCAATGTGGTCGTGCAATAGCCAAATGGATAATAATTGTGCGCAAGATTGGGATTACCCTGTGAAACCGGGTATGGAGGAATGGAAGCAATTCCAAACCACTGAAGAAATGATAAATGCCATTCAAATTCCGGAAAACGTTCTCTTTTGTTTATCAACGGA
>Ga0099364_10007649_pt1 | contig 15369 bp, 13 predicted proteins | sample TergutTh196P3_FD_73070 | JGI IMG/M metagenome (GOLD analysis project Ga0099364, IMG submission 73070) | Microcerotermes parvus P3 segment gut microbial communities from Pointe-Noire, Republic of the Congo - Th196 P3 | ecosystem: Host-associated > Arthropoda: Insects > Digestive system > Gut ... | reverse complement strand
ATGGTCAACATGGTGGCTTGGTACTTCTGCGGGGGCATCTCCGGCTGGGCGCCTGCCGACACCGCCTCTAGCGGGCCGATCCTCATCCCGATGATGGTCGATCAGGGTTACGACGACGACTTTTCCGCCGCCGTTACAATAACGTCCTCCTGCGAGGGGCTTTTAGTTCCCCCCAGCCACAACATGGTCATCTACGCCACCACCGCCGGGGGCATTTCAGTGGGCAGTCTCTTCCTCGCGGGTTACCTGCCCGGCGCTGTGCTCGCAGTATCGCTGATGGTCGGCTCTTATATCATTTCCGTTAAGCGTAATTACCCCAAGGGAGCGCCTTTCAGCATAATAAACGTCATAAAGCAGTTGCTAACCTCCTTTTGGGCGCTGGCGGCGGTGATCATCGTGGTTGTCGGTGTGGTGGGGGGAGCTTTCACCGCAACGGAATCCGCCGCTATCGCGGTAGTCTACAGCCTTTTCGTGAGCGTTTTCATCTACAAAGGGCTGGACTGGAAGGGCGTCTGGCGTGTGCTGGGCGACTGCGTGGATACGCTTGCGATAGTGCTGATTCTTATTGCGACATCCGCTGTGTTCAGTTACTGCATGACCATTCTTCAAGTGCCGACTCTGGTGGCCACGGCTATCACGAGTTTTACCGATAATCGGATCATACTGTCGCTTTTGATCCTCCTGATTCTTCTCGTGCTTGGCTGCATTATGGACATGGCGCCGATCATCCTGATCACGACGCCGATACTGCTGCCGATAGCGAGATCAATCGGCATCGATCCCATTCAATACGGGATCATCGTTATCCTCGCCTGCGGTATCGGGCTGCTCACGCCGCCCGTCGGCACGGTGCTGTTCATCGGTTCCGCCGTCTCCAAGGTGCCTATGGAACGCCTTGTGAAGGCGACGCTGCCGTTTTACATTTGCATGATTATCGCTCTGCTGCTCGTCACGTTTATCCCGTCGATCAGTCTGTTCGTGCCTAACTTGTTTAGGTAATACTAAAAAAGCGGGTAAGAAAAAATAATGAAAATGACGTTTCGATGGTTTGGCTCGAAAAGCGATTCCGTTAAATTGAGCCAAATAAAACAAATCCCGGCTATGACCGGCGTGATGGGATTCCTTGACTACAAGGCCGCGGGCGAGATCTGGACCGAGGGCGAAATCAAAAGCTACATCGGCGAGGTTCACGCCGCGGGACTCGAATGTGAGGTTATTGAAAGCGTAAACATCCACGAAGATATAAAGATGGGGCTGCCCGCTCGTGACAAATATATCGAGAACTACAAAACCACCATACGCAATCTGGCGAGATTCGGCGTAAAGGTCATCGTATATAACTTCATGCCAGTATTCGACTGGCTGCGTACCGACCTTGACCGCGTCATCCCCGAAGACGGTTCCCGAAGCATGTATTTTGACGAAAAAGAGCTGGGTGATATGGGCCTGTTGGATATTATCCGCAAAACCGCCGGGGAATCCAAGGGCTTCAGCTTGCCCGGCTGGGAACCCGAACGTTTTACCGAACTCGATACGACCCTTAAACGTTACGGGAGCATCACTCCCGATATATTGCGCGAAAATTACAAATACTTCCTTGACGCCGTTATTCCCGTCTGCATGGAGTGCGGCGTCGTTATGGCCTGCCATCCTGACGACCCCGCCTGGCCTGTATTCAGCCTGCCTCGCATCGCCTACAGCCGCGATTGTTTTGACAAAATTGTCGCCCTGCACGATTCCCCCTGCAACGCTCTTTGTCTTTGCACCGGCTCGCTGGGCTCCAACCCGGATAACGACATACCGGCCATAATACGCCATTTTGGGGGAATGGAGCGCGTTGGCTGTATGCATATCCGCAATGTAAAACACTTGGGGTACCGTGTTTTTCGCGAATCCAGCCATCTTTCATCGGACGGCAATTTGGATATGTACGCCATCGTAAAGGCGGTGTACGACACCTGCCCGCATGTCCATGTCCGGCCCGACCATGGCCGCATGATCTGGGATGAGGAAGGGCGCCCCGGTTACGGCCTCTACGACCGCGCACTGGGCGCCGCATACCTCAACGGGCTTTGGGAAGCTATTGATAAAGCGGCTGAATAGGAGGCTTTCTATGATTATGAATGTACGAAGTATGATGAGGGAATTACATGCAAATTTCCGAACGTGAACCGCGGGAATCGGCGCGTGACTTTGCCACGCGGGTGCTGAAGGATAATATCATTCACCTTAAACTCGAGCCCGGCAGCATGGTGAGCGAACACGAGCTTGCCGTCAAATTGGGATTGTCACGCGGGCCGGTGCGCGAGGCGCTTATTGAACTTTCAAAGGTAAAGTTTGTCGAGATATATCCGCAGCGCGGCAGCTACATTTCGATGGTGGATTACGAGCTCATCGACGAAGCATGTTTTATGCGCGAAACGCTGGAAATCGCGGTGACGGAGCGCTGCTGCCTTATAGGAGTCGCGCCGAACCATTTGGCTGTGTTGCGGGAAAACGTCAAATTACAGCAGTTCTACATTGAAAACGATAACAACCAAAAATTCTGGGAGCTTGACAACGAATTCCATCGCACGCTGTTTCTGAATGCCGGCGTTCTGCGCGTTCATACCCTTATGAGCAGTATGCTTGCCCATTTTGACCGCGTGAGAGCGATGTCGCTGGCCTTAGTAAAAAAAAATAAACTGGTGGAGGATCATCGTCTGATTTTGGAAGCAATTGTTTGCGGCGATACGGAGACCTCCAAAAATTTGATGCACAAACACTTGACAAACTTCAAAATTGACAAACAAGCCATTTGCGCCAAATACCCTCAATATATCAAACAGTAAACGAGATGCTATCCGTATAAAAGATTTGGCAGGAACAGTACAAGCTGCGGAAACAAAATCATAATAATGGCCGCCGCAATTACAACGGCTACAAACGGCAGGCACGCCTTGATATACTCCTCCAGCGGACAATCCAGGATACCGCAAACCGTGTACATGGCCAGCCCGACAGGCGGGGTCATGTTGCCCATCGTAACGACAACGCACATAATCAGGCCGAACACGACCGGATCAATACCGAAGCTTCGTATCAAAGGAAGCAGAATGGGCGTGGTGAGCAGGATGATGATGGAACCCTCCATAAACATGCCTGCGATCATGAGGAAAATTACTATCATTATCATGATGATAAAAGGGCTGTTGGTCATCCCGGAGATGAGGACGGTTACTTTCTGCGGCAGCCTGTCGATGGGGATGCCGTATCCAAAAACGCCTGACATCGAAATCATAAACATAATCGCTCCGATATCGACGACGGAACGTTTGATTGTTTTCACAAGCTTTTTGAATGTGAGTTCCCGATAGATAACGAACCCGACAAACAACGCGTACACGCAGGCGAAAGAGCCAACCTCGGAAGGAGTATAAAGACCCAGCCGGATGCCGACGAGCAGCAGTATGGGGAAAATCAAAGCCCAAATGGTTTCCTTCATTACGCTGAAGATTTCTCTGAAGCCGGCGCGTTCTTCGCGCAAGGGTTTGAAGCCTCCGATCCTGGATGTAATTGCCACCAGAATCATGTAAAGGATCATTATCATTATGCCGACGGAAAATCCGGCGGTAAACAATCTGCCAATGGAAACATTGCCGACTGTGCCATACATGATCATCCCCACGCCCGGAGGAATCGTGGCCGTAATAATAGCCGTAAACGCTATCACGCAGGAAGTATAGCCTTTTGGATAACCGCTTTTGATCATATCCGGGCCAAGGACACGCGCCTCCATCGCGGCGTCCGCGTTGGCGGAGCCGGACACGCCGCCCATCAGGGTGGACAAAACGACGCTTACCTGTGCCAGACCGCCGCGCATGTGACCGGTCAACGCGATCGACAACTTAATCAGTCGTTCCGTAATACCCGAAGCATTCATCAGGTTACCCGCGAAAATAAACAAAGGAACCGCCAGCAGGGTGACGTTCTGGGTCTGGGTAATTGGGAGCTGCGCGATGGTGGTCCGCGGAATTTCCGGGTTCTGTAAAAAAAACGCCGCGCCCGCAACCAGAACCGAAAATCCTACAGGCAAACCGATAAATAGCAGGATTAAGAATACGATAAATACGATTACCATAATTCCGCGCTCCCTTCTTCCATCGTTTCATCCATTTCGCTGCGCTTTATGAATTTGCGGTGACCTTGCCGCAGCGCCGAAACCAGCATCATGGCCATGCTCACCGGCACGCTTGCGCTCGCCCAGCTATAACTCAGCCAAGGCGTACCCTGGAAAGAACGGGCTGATGAAATTACCGTAAGCCGAAAACCGAAATACAGCAAACACAGAATCGCGCCCAGCATTATCAGGTATACGACAACCTCCAGCAGGCGTTGTAACGCGCGCGGCAAAATTTTGACGAGCATATCCACATTAACCAGCGCATTGTTACGAAAAGCGATGTCCGCCCCCAGAAAGGTACTCCAAGTGAATAACAGTAGTGCGATATCCAGCCCCCAACTGATAGGGCGGCGAATGGTGCGCATCACGGCCGAGATGAAAAGCACCGAAGTGCTCGTGGTAAGGCAAATCACAGCAACATACATCTCCGCCTGACAAATGAGTTTATATATTTTTTCCACCGCTTTACTCAACTCCTTGCTTCAAAATGACTCCGGCGCAGGGGCCGCGATTTGCTGCCCCTGCGTCGTTGATAATAAAGCTGCCTACAGTGGTTCGCCTATTTGCCGATATCTGCGTACACCGATGCGCGGACGTCTGTCAATCCCAGCTTTTCATACGCTTCAGCGCTCTTTTCTATGAAAGCGGCCATGTCCAGCTCGCTCTGAGGGATAACAGTAATGCCGCCTGCAACCATTTCGGCGCGGCTGTTGGCGGTCTGCTCGGCAAGCGCGTGGGAAGCGGCGATGCCGGCTTTGTTGCACTCCTCAATCAGGATGTTCTGATACTCTTCCGGCAGAGAATTGAACCAATCCCGGCTGAGAATCATGCTGTTCAGCTGGAAAATGTGGCCCGTTTCCATAACGTATCTGGACACCTCATGGAGCTTACTGTTAAAAGCGGCATTGTAGGGCAATTCGCAACCATCCACCACCCTGGTCTGGATGCCGGTGTAAATCTCGCCGTAAGGGAGAGACACCGCCCTGCAGCCCAGTGAGTTCACGCTCTCCACCCAAATGGGCGCCGGCGCGGTACGGATCATCAGGCTGGACATTTCGGCCGGGTTTTTCGCGATGGTGTTGGCAAATACATGCCGGTCGCCCTGTACCCACGCAAAAGAGAAGTTCAGGATGCCGAATTGCTCGGCCAACTCTTCATTGAGCCCCTGAATCGTTGCGGAATCCCGAAGAGAAAATGCTTCCTCCAGACTGCTTACGAAGAATGGGGCATTGACCACGCTCAACCCGGTCACATAGTTACCGAGCCGCGCAAAGTCCGTTTGCCATCCAATGGGCGCGCCCTGACGAATTTGCTCGATTACATCTTCCTCGTTGCCGAGCTGCGAGTTGGGGAATATTTCCACCAGCAGGTCTCCATTTGTCGCCTCGAAAACAGCTTTCGCCCACTCTTCCATATAAAGATGGAAAGTGTCCATGTCGGTAATGGCATGGCCAAAACGCAGCCTGTAGGTAGGATTTGCCGCGGCAAAGGCGGCGCCGCCGCAAGCGGCCAACGAGAACAACATACAACCGGCCAGTAAAAACGCGCACAACTTTTTCATATTGGAACCCTCCTTTTATTTTGAGCGCTGATAAAAATCAGCTAAGTGCCGCATCAGTATTAAACCCGTCAATTCACGAAGAATGTTTTCTTAGAGTCCGCGGATGTAATTTACGCTTTGCGCATAAGTACGATTCGGCTGGTCGAAGAAAAGTTGTTTGCCCAGCACATAACCCTCGATGCCGCAGGTGTGATACAAATTCGTAATCACCCTCTCGTCAGCTCCGCCATCCAGAACGATTTTGAACGGATAATTTTTTTGGTTTCTCAGTTTTGCCAATTGCTCAAACTTCGGCGTTACATAGTCCATATACGACCGACCCGCGTGGCCTGGATTCACGCCCATAACCATAACGTAATCGCAAAGCGGCAGTATGGCGGAGATGTGCTCTATGCTCACGCCCGGATTGACCGCGATTCCGGCTTTTTTCCCCAAAGAGCCGATCATGGCGAGAGTTTCGGTAGGCACAATTTCGGCTTCGGGGTGGATGTATATGATGTCAACGCCGTGGTCGGCAAGCAGTTGGACATATCTGCCGGGACGCTGAACCATCATGTGGCAGTCGATTGGGAGAGTGGTAATTTCACGGATCAGATCAATCTCTCTGATGGACATGCCAAAGTTGGGTACATACGCGCCATCCATCAGATCGACATGGATAATGTCGACGCCGGATGCGCCTATCTCTTCCAGTTCAGCCCGCATATTGTCAATGGGAAGGTTCAGTATTGACGGACACAGAATCTTTGCTGCCGGATCAGGCATTTGCATGCATCACCTTTCCGTCGCATTTTTCAACATGATAACATTCTAGTATACTAGTGTCAAGTTATGATTGTTTATTATAATATATAATGCCTTTGTAGAAGCAACTACTCCTGCGAGGTGAAACAATGACAGTATTGGATCGGATGCCCAAAGAAACAGGCCGCGAATATGCAATGCGCATCTTGCGCCTGAATATTATCTCGCTGGAACTGCCGCCGGGGTTGCTTGTCAGCGAGAACCAAATTGCGGAAGAGCTGGGATTAAGCCGAACCCCTGTGCGTGAAGCAATGATTGAACTAAGCAAGTCGCAGTTAGTTGGTATCCTGCCACAGGTTGGCAGCCGGATTTCCTTGATTGACATGGAATTGATCCAGGAAGCATACTTTTTACGGATTATTCTGGAAAAGGCAATCGTTGAACTGGCGTGTGACATGGCTACGGCGCAAAATATTGAAGCATTGGGCGAAAACATAAAGTTGCAGGAATTTTATGTTCAAAATCCTTCGCCGATAAAATTGCTGGAACTTGATGATGATTTTCATTTTGCGATTTTCAGTGCCTGCAAAAAAGAGAGAATCTATAACATGATGAAAGAGATGTCCCTTCATTCGGATCGCTTGCGGCAATTAATTATAAGAACATATAAAAACACGAATATCGTATCGGAACACAGGCAAATATGGGAAGCAATTCAATCTAAAGATAAGCAAAAGGCAGTAAATCGTATCGAATACCATCTTATGCGCTATAGGTATGACTATGATGACATCAGCCTTAAGCAAGAGCATCCGGAGTTTTTCAAATGATATGCAGGCGAGGTCCTGTTGTAATTATGATTCCGTTGCGGACTTCGCGCCGTCACGGTTATAATATGTAAAACTCCGGTCTGACACGAAATACCGGATTACCTAAGGAGAAAAAACCATGACGCCTTTTATGAATGAGGATTTCCTGCTGAAAACCGACGCCGCAAAAAAACTGTATCATGAACACGCGAAAGAGATGCCCATCATCGACTATCACTGCCACGTCAACCCCGCCGATATTGCGTTGGATAAACGCTATACCGACATTTCCGACCTGTGGCTTGGGGGCGACCACTACAAATGGAGGCTGATCCGCGCGGGCGGTATCCCGGAAAGCGGTATTACCGGCGCGCGCGAATCCGACCCGTTCCTGCTCTTTAAAAATTTCGCCGAGGTGCTTCCAAAAGCGGCGGGCAACCATGTTTACCACTGGACATATCTTGAGTTGAAGCGCTATTTCGGAATTGAAAAACAACTCGCCCCCGATACCGCCGAGGAAATTTACAACGCCTGCAACAAAAAACTTGCGGAACCCGGCATGAGCGCGCGGGGACTGATTGATCAGAGCAATGTCAGGCTTATCTGCACCACCGACGACCCGATTGACAGCCTTGAGTACCACAGGCAAATCGCGGACGACCCCGCCTGCAAGGTTAAGGTCCTGCCGGCCTTCCGCCCCGACAAGGCCATGAACATTGAATCCGGCGGATTTGCGGGATATATCGCGAAACTGTCCGAAAAGAGCGGCGTAAAAATCACCGGCTTCGATTCACTGTGCAAAGCTCTGGAAAATCGCGTCGGCTTTTTCCACGAAATGGGCTGCCGCGCCTCGGATCACGCCCTGGCGGGGTGTATTTACGCAACGGCTGAGCCCGCTGAGCTGGATGTGATTTTGGAAAAGGGCATGAATGGCGCGGTTACAATACAGGAAGCCGAAAAATACCGCGCGGCCCTGCTGCTGTGCCTTGGGCGGCGCTATCATGAACTTGGCTGGGTAATGCAAATCCATTTTGGCTGTATGCGTGACAACAGCTCCCGCATGTTCGCGAGACTTGGGCCGGATACCGGTTTTGACGCAATGAACGGGCAGGGGAACCCGCAAAATATATCATATTTCATGAACGCGCTGGAACATACCGGACAACTGCCGCGCATGGTGCTTTACAGCCTGAACCCCGCCGACAGTGAAATAATCGCCAGCATCGCGGGCTGTTTCATGGCCGACGCGGAATGTCCCGGCAAGGTCCAGCTTGGCGCGGCGTGGTGGTTCAACGACACAAAATCCGGCATGGAAAAACAGCTCGCCGACTACGCAAACAGTACCCTGCTCGGCAATTTTGTCGGTATGCTTACCGACAGCCGCAGCTTTTTGTCCTACACGCGGCATGAGTATTTCCGCCGCATCCTGTGCAACTTTTTGGGACAGATGGCCGAGGACGGCGAGTATGCCGACTTTGAAACCCTTGGACTCATCGCGCGGGATATAAGCTACAATAACACCGTCAGATTCTTCGGGTTTGACGTTTAGTTTATATCAGAGTAAAAAAAGGAGATTGATTATCACTATGGATATCCGATATTCCTCAAATCAACGCGACGTAAAGCGCTATACAACCGACGAGCTGCGCTCCGAATTTCTGATACAGGGGCTCTATCATCCGGACGAGGTCCGAAACGTCTACTCGCACGTTGACCGCATGGTCATAATCGGCGTCATGCCGGTCAGGGAGCAAGTTCCTATTGACAAGGATTTGGACGTCTGGAAAAATTTCGGCACAGATTCGTTTTTTGAGCGGCGCGAAGGCGGATTCTTCAACCTTGGCGGGGGCGGCGTCTGTACAGTGGACGGCGCGTCCTACAAAATGGGCTTCAAGGACTGCCTGTACATCGCTAAGGGCGCAAGTGAGGTCACTTTCCAAAGCGACGACGCGGCAAATCCCGCCCGCTTCTACGGCGCCAGCACGCCCGCCCACTGCTCTTATGAAACGCGCGCTCTCTCAATTGCCGACGCCGCAAAAAAACCTGTCGGCGCGGCGGAAACCTGCAATAAGCGCGTAATCAACCAGTTCATCCACCCGGACGTCCTGCCCACCTGCCAGCTTTTGATGGGCCTTACCGAACTGGAGCCGGGCAGTGTGTGGAACACCATGCCCGCTCATACCCACGAGCGCCGGATGGAGGTCTATACATATTTTGAGATCCCCGAAGGCAATGTCGTCTTCCATTTTATGGGCGAGCCGGGCGAAACCCGCAACATCGTCATAAATAATCTTGAGGCTGTCATCAGCCCCAGTTGGAGTATTCACAGCGGAGTCGGCACCGGCAGTTATTCGTTTATATGGGCAATGGGCGGCGAAAACCAGGCGTTTGACGATATGGACGTCATCCCCATCACGGATTTGAAATAGGAGGCGCGGAAATGAACGTTTTGGACAGTTTTTCTTTAAAAGGCAAAATCGCGCTTGTGACAGGCGCCAAACACGGCATCGGCTTTGCGATCGCAAGCGCGTTTTCGCAGGCCGGCGCGACAATTGTATTTAACGATATAAACCCCGGCTCGCTCGACGAGGGGCTCGCGAATTATAAGGAAGCCGGGATCAGCGCGCACGGTTATGTCTGCGACGTTACGGACGAGGACGCGGTAAACAGGCTCATCTCTCAAATTGAGAATGATTTGGGCGTTATAGACATTCTCGTCAATAACGCGGGAATTATTATGCGCGTGCCCATGACAGAAATGTCCGCCGCCGATTTCCGCAAGGTCGTCGACGTTGATCTGAACGCGCCGTTTATCGTGGCAAAAGCCGTCATACCCTCCATGATCAAAAAGGGCGGCGGTAAAATAATCAACATCTGCTCCATGACGAGCGAACTTGGGCGCGAAACCGTCAGCGCCTATGCGGCGGCAAAAGGCGGGCTGAAAATGCTCACAAAAAATATCGCCTCCGAGTACGGCGGATTCAATATTCAATGCAACGGTATCGGCCCCGGCTATATAGCGACACCGCAGACAGCGCCGCTGCGCGAAAAGCAGCCGGACGGCAGCCCGCATCCGTTTGACAGTTTCATCCTCGCTAAAACTCCCGCAAACCGCTGGGGCACGCCGGAGGATTTAACGGGGGCCGCGGTATTTCTTGCCTCCTCCGCCTCCGACTTTGTAAACGGCCATATACTGTATGTTGACGGAGGAATCCTCGCGTATATCGGAAAACAACCCTAACATTGAAAACCTCGGAACGGCCATATTGCGAAGGGAGCAAATCATTATGAAAAACCCCCAATGGTGGAAAAAGGCGGTCGTATATCAAATTTATCCCCGGAGTTTTTGTGATTCCAACGGCGACGGGGTCGGAGACATCCCCGGGATCACAAGTAAACTGGATTACCTTAAAACTCTGGGCGCGGACGTTATCTGGCTTTCCCCTGTTTACGCCTCGCCGGGCGACGACAACGGTTATGATGTTTCAGACTATCGCGCCATCAATCCGGAATTTGGCACAATGGCGGATTTTGACGAGCTGCTGGCGCAAGCGCGCGCCAGAGGGATCAAGATTGTCATGGACCTGGTCGTAAATCACAGCTCCGACGAACACGAGTGGTTCGTTCAAAGCCGGAGTGACAGGACAAACCCTTACCGTGATTTTTACTTCTGGCGCGACGGCAAAAACGGCAAGCCGCCGAATAATTGGGGCAGTGTTTTTTCCGGTCCCGCATGGGAGTACGATGAGGCAAGCGGTCAATATTACCTGCATCTTTTCACCAAAAAACAGCCGGATTTGAATTGGGAGAATCCGCGCGTGCGCGAGGAGATTTACGACATAATGCGTTGGTGGCTCGACAAAGGCGTGGATGGTTTTCGCATGGATGTTATCAGCGCGATCTCCAAAGTCCCCGGATTGCCCGACGGTCCAATCGAAGAAGGCGCGCTGTACGGCGATTTCGAGCCGTTTTCCTTTAACGGCCCGAGGGTGCATGAATTCTTGCGCGAAATGAATCGTGAAGTTCTGTCCGGGCGCGACATAATGACCGTGGGCGAGACACCCGGCGTTACCGCCGCCGACGCGAAAAAATACGCCAACACGGACATGAGCGAGCTTTCAATGATATTCCAATTTGAGCATGTTCATCTTGTCGTGGAAAACGGAACGAAATGGAGCGACAAAAGAATCTGCCTGCGCGAGTTGAAACGCGTCATGACGAAGTGGCAGAACGACCTTGAAGGCGAGGCTTGGAACAGCCTCTATTGGGAAAACCATGACCAGCCAAGAAGCGTGTCACGATTCGGCGGCGACGGCGAGCATTGGGAAAAGAGCGCGAAAACGCTTGCGGTTTGCCTGCACATGATGCAAGGAACGCCGTACATCTATCAGGGGCAGGAGATCGGCATGACCAATACGGTTTTTGAAGACGCCGGGGACTACCGCGACGTAGAGCAAATCAACGCGTTACGCGAATTTACGGAAGAAAAGGGCGTGCCTGAGGACGTGATGATGCGGTGGATCGCCAAGGAAGGCCGCGACAACGCCCGCACTCCTATGCAGTGGGACGATACCCACGCGGCCGGTTTCACTGACGGCGAGCCCTGGATAAAGACAAACCCAAACTATAAGCATATCAACGCGCGGAAACAGGCCGGCGATCCCGATTCCGTCTTTGCGGCGTATCAGGCTATGATCCGTTTGCGCCATGAACTGGACGTCGTTACCGACGGAAAATTTATCCTGCTCGATCCGGACAGCGATAAGAATTTTTCTTATATCAGAGAAACTGATGAGGAAAAGCTGCTTGTAATTTGCAGCTTTTCAGATGAACCAAGCACATTTGCCATGCCGGACGACATGGCCGGTTCAAAAATCCTGTACTGCAACTACTCCCCCGCGCCGTCCGTGACGAAAGAACTTGCTTTGCGTCCCTGGGAGTCCGTAATTTTTTACAGAAAACGCGGTTCATAAACCATAATCAACGACGCACAATGCGCGCCCCTACAATATCCACCGGCGTAGGGACGCGCATTGCGCGTCCGCTATACATAGATCGACATATATATTGATATATATATTGACATATTTATCGTATAAAAGTATATTAAAATAATTAAGTATAATAACCTTAGAAACGAGAGGTATTTAACAATGCTGAACATAAATTCCATAAAAAATATAATGGACTCTATGGTTCCCATCACAAGATTCAACCGAGGCGAGGCAAACAAAATCTTCGATGAGCTTCGGGAGTCCGGCTGTAAAGTTGTTGTAAAGAATAATGTACCGGCTTGCGTACTTCTCACCCCGGAAATGTATCAGAATATGGTTGATATGATTGAAAACCAATATTTGATTTCGCTGGCGGAAGAAAGGACGAGGAATGATACCGGAATGACGCACTCATTTGAAGAATTGCTTGCGAAAGACGGACTAACGCTTGCGGATATTGACGCAATGGACGACGTTGAAATCGAATGAAATATTGGGATGTTGAATTTACTAATCAGGCGGTAAAAGACCGCGACGCGCTTGGAGCCTCCGCAAGAAATCAGGTCGATAAAGCAATACGTAAAGTTTCGCAGAACCCGCTCCCGAAAAATGAAGGTGGATATGGTAATCCTCTCGGTAATAAGCATGGGAAAAATCTAACGGGCTTGCTGAAGATTGTATTGAAAAAGCTGGGGATCCGCATTGTTTACAAAATAATCCGGAACAGCGATATGATGAAAATTATCGTAATAGCGGCACGCGCTGATAATGAAGTCTACGAAATTACCCTAAAACGAAAAGATCAGAATTAAGACAGCAACCGCCCCCGCCGAAGCGGGGGCGGTTGGTCTTTTACGCCAACGGCGGGCGGCTGGGGTGGCCGCCCGTTTATTTTGCGTTTATTTCCTTCTTTTGCGAATTGCCGTAACTGCCAGGATCATCAGCGCCGATACCGCGAACGCTCCCGTTCCTGTCGCGCAGCCGCCGCTGCTGCCACCGCCGCCGCCTTCGCGGTTTCTCCAGGCTCCGGTGAGGAAGTAATTTCTCCAGATGCCGCTCTCCGCCGCGTAGGCCATCTGCTCAAACGCGTCGGCCTGGAGGTGCAGCGCCGCGGCGTGAACGGACGCGCCCCACGCGTTGGGGGCGAGGCGGATGTGTTCCAACACCTCGACCACCCATCGGTAGTTATAGTGATCTACCGCTTCATTGTACGCCTTGCGCGCCGCTCCAAGCAAATCGCCGCCGGCGGGCAGATACTTCGCGTATAACCTTGCGGAATCTTCGGCGGGGAGTTGCCAGAGCGTGGCGGGGTTGTTGTTGAACCAGCCGAGATATTTTTGGTAGACCGCCTTGACGTTGTGTACAGTCGCGCCGTAATAGCCCCGGTTGAACCAATCTTTCGCGATAGTATCCGAGAACTTGAAAGCCTCGGCGGCGTCCCTCATGTCGTAGATGGGGTTCGTTTGGTAGCCTGTGTTCATCAGAAGGACGGTCTTGTCGTGAAGTTCCTCAAAGAGTTTGCTCTGTCCTCCGATATATTTTTCTACATCCTCAACGCCCCAGCGCGGCCATTGATGCGACCCCCAGGCGGATAACTCCGGTTTACTACCGGGGACATGGACATCTTTCACCCACTCCGTCATTATCTTATCCAAGGCGTTTTTCCATAGTAACGTGTCCCGTACCTCCGCGCCGCGCGGCGTGAGGACGTTGTGCTGGCATTGATTGCACATATCGGCGAGGCAGATTGAATTATAGTCCGGCAGGTAAAACACCATGTTAGCCGGGGCCTCGGTTTCGGGCGCCAGGATAAATTGAATTTTCGTCATGTCGTCGTTGTCGGGGCCTATTGCTGTTTCGTTCCCTTTGATTTCCGTAACAATATTCGGAGGCTCGGCGATTGACCCACCAGATCCTGAGCCTATGGAAATCCCGTTGTTCACTTGGCCGTAACCCGGTTTAATTAGTTCTTGATCTGGTCGATCCTCGATCGCTCTGAGCACGTGTCCGTACATCCAAGCGGCGCGTCCCTGCATCGCCGGTCCTACCGTCTTGTTTTCGGATTCGGCAGCGGCCGTGAACCCCTCCGGGACGTATACTGTCATCGTGGCATCCGCGCTCGTGTGACGCCCTCCGCCAACTAAGCTATCAATACCTCCGTAATGGTCGGCGTGACTGTGCGTGATAATGGCGGTGTGAATCGTCTTTTTCTGCTTCTCGGGGGGCAGATTGTCGTACAGGAGATCTATCGCGGCTTCCGCGGATTCCTTGTAGGTCAGCGCGTCCACCGCGATGAAACCTGTCTTCGTCTCGATGAAGCTCATGTTCGCGATGTCGTAGCCGCGTACCTGATAGATGAAACCTTCTTCGCCTTCGCCCAAATCGCGCGAAGTGACTTTAAAAAGCCCGTGTTGGTTGTTCAGGATCGCGTTCCGCCAGAGGCTGGGGTTCACAGTGTCGGGAAATTTTTCCGTTTCTTTGATGTCGCCGCTTATGTAAGCGTATCGGCTCGTGTCCCATACATCCACACTGTCTTTTTTGATCGGCTCATCCCGGCTCGCGACAAAGCCCCTCCTGGCTCGCTTGAAGTCTTCGTCGTCAGCGAATTTCAGCCCAAGCTCATTTATGTACTTCTCGTTCTCGAGTTTCGTGAAATCGGTGGGAGGCTTGGATGTAGTATCTATTGCGGAAAATTTCCCTGATTTTAAGGCGCTAAGTATATCATCCTCACCGTTAAAGAGGCGATTTCTCCAGGCTCCAGTCAAAAAATAATTTCTCCAGATACCGCTCTCCGCCGAGTAGGCCATCTGTTCGAACGCGTCGGCTTGGAGCTTCAGCGCAGCTACATGAACGGACTCGCCCCACGCGCCGGAAGCGAGGCGGATATGATCCAGCACCTCGACCACCCATCGGTAGTCCCCGGCCTCGTATGCCAGGGCCGCCGCGCCAAGCAGGCCGCCGCCGGCAGGCAGGTATTTCGCGTACAGCTCCGCGGATTTCGCGGCGGGGAGCCGCCAGAGATTGGCGGGATTATTGTCGAACCAGCCGAGGTATTTCTGATAGACCGCCTTGACGTTGTGTACGGTCGCGCCGTAATAG
>Ga0099364_10007648_pt1 | contig 15369 bp, 14 predicted proteins | sample TergutTh196P3_FD_73070 | JGI IMG/M metagenome (GOLD analysis project Ga0099364, IMG submission 73070) | Microcerotermes parvus P3 segment gut microbial communities from Pointe-Noire, Republic of the Congo - Th196 P3 | ecosystem: Host-associated > Arthropoda: Insects > Digestive system > Gut ... | reverse complement strand
CTCTTTTGTCGCTGATTTTTATTGCGAAAAAGCTAAATTGGTCATTGAATTGGAAAGTAAAACTAAACTTCTTCCGGAAGAAATTTGGTATTCGGAAGAACTTGCAAAAGAATTGGAAAATGAAGGAATCAAAATCCTTAAAATCGCTAATTACGAAATATTTCACGACTTGGAAAGTGTCTTAAATAGAATTGAAAATGAGTTGATAGAGAGAGAGAAATTATGAAATAATTTGTAACTGCGAAAATAATGTTAAGCAAAAATAAAATAAAACTTATCCATTCGTTGGAGCATAAAAAATACAGAGATATAGAAAATCTTTTTGTAGTGGAAGGAAGCAAATCTGTATTGGAAGCGGCGCGGTATTTTTCGTGCGAAATGCTTTGTGCCACAAGCGATTGGCTTGACCAACACAACTCAACGGCAACCGAAACGATAGAAGTAAATGATGTTGAACTGAAAAAAATCTCATTTCTCAAAACGCCTCAAAAAGTATTGGCGGTATTTCGTAAAGCGGCGTTCGATTATAACGTGGAAAAATTGAAAAACGCGCTTTCGCTGGCGTTGGACAATATTCAAGATCCGGGAAATTTGGGAACGATTATCCGGATTGCTGACTGGTTTGGCATCCGTCATATTTTTTGCTCGGAAGGAACTGCCGATGTGTTCAATCCCAAAACTGTACAAGCTACAATGGGCGCTATCGGCAGAGTAAAGGTGCATTATGTGGATTTGCCCGAATTTTTGAAGAATATACAAAAAAACGTACCTATTTACGGAACGTTTTTAGACGGCGAAAACATTTACGAACACGCGCTTTCGCCCAACGGCATTATTGTAATGGGCAATGAAGGAAACGGCATTTCGGAACAAGTTGCGAATTGCGTTTCGCGCAAACTGTTTATTCCGAGTTTTCCTGTCGGTAACGAAACATCGGAATCGCTAAATGTAGCTGTTGCAACAGCTGTTTGCTGCTCCGAGTTTCGTAGAAGAAGTATGTAAAATGCTGTTATTTGAATTTTTTGTTTGTATAAATATAAACAAAAAGTCCAACAACAAGCAGTATCAAAGCTGTAATTAATATGCCGTTTGACGAAATGGCGATGCCTGCAAAATGAGGAATTGCCAACACTAAAACTGCAATTAAAACGATGATAACGCCCGAATATTTTATTAACTCTTTCATATCAATTTATATTTTATTTCTTATGATACAAATTAAAGAATAATTGTGGGAGAAATAAAATATTTTTGGAAAAATTATTTATATTTTTTTAAAATTTATACGATTTGACTTGATATGCTCAACATAATTCACTTAAAAGAAACTTCATCGACGAATCTTTATTTGCAAGATTTACTAAAAAAAGAGAAATTGCCGGAAGGCAGTGTTGTTGTTGCCGAATATCAAACAGCGGGAAAAGGACAAGCCGGTAATTCTTGGGAATCGGCGCAAAGGAAAAACTTGCTTTGCAGTATGGTGCTCTATCCTGATTTTGTAGACATTGAGAATCAATTTATTGTTTCGGAAGTTGCTTCGCTGGCAATTGTGGACTTGCTCTCAAATTTTACGGCTGATGTCCGAATAAAATGGCCCAACGATATTTACGTGAGTGAAAAGAAAATTGCGGGAATGTTAATCGAAAACAATATTTGCGGAAATGTGATAGAAAGCAGTATCGTGGGAATGGGCATTAACATCAATCAAGATTTTTTTGAGAGCAATGCGCCAAATCCTGTTTCATTGAAACAGCTTACGGGCGAGGAACATGATTTGAATTTGTTATTAAAAACGTTAGTTGAAAATGTATCTAAACGCTATGTGCAATTAATGGAAAAAGGAAAAGCGGCGATACATTTAGATTATTTCAACTATCTTTTTCGAAGAGATGGTTACCATTTTTATAAATTGGGCAATGAAAATTTCAAAGCCAAAATTAAGGCAATAAAATCTTCCGGTCATTTGGTATTGGAAACAGATCAAGGAAAAGAACGCATTTTTGCGTTTAAAGAAGTGGAATTTGTATTGTAAACGTTACAAAAGGAAAGGTGGTAAAATTTGTTTTATTTATTAATTATCAGTATCTTTGTCAATGTGTATTAAGCATTTGTACAAACAAACTAATTTAAATGGTACGATTATGAAAAAATATTTCCTATTTCTGCTTATCGGGATTTTTGCAAGTTTTTCGTTATTTGCTCAAATTCCTGCCGGTTATTACGATGCCGCTGATGGAAAATCGGAAGCAGAGTTAAAAACTGCTATGCACCAAATCGTGCAGAATTTCATAAATTTGGATTTTAGTTTTTCTGCTACTCATTGGGGTGAAAATTATTTTAGTCGTACGGATTGGCATCCCGCCGGATATTTTTGGGATATGTATTCTTCGCACCAGCGCGTAGTGTACAACAGCGGACTGATGGACAGAGAACATTGCATGCCGCGAAGCTGGTGGAGCACAGGTTCGGGTTCGAGCATAGATTACGGCAGAGCAAACAGCGACATAAACAATCTTTTTCCGGCTGATGGCGTTGCAAACGGCAGAAAATCAAACAATCCGTTGGGCGAAACTGCCAGTCCACGCTGGACAAACGACGTTTCCAAAGTCGGACCAAATTCTTTTTCACCGGCTTTTACCGGAATTATTTTCGAACCGGCTGATGAATACAAAGGCGATTTCGCGCGCACTTATTTATATATGGTAACGAGCTACGAAGATTATTGGTCGCGTTGGAAAGACGATGGAATGAGTATGCTCAACAACGAAACGTATCCTGTTCTCAAGCCGTGGGCAATTGACCTTTTACTTGAATGGCACAGAAATGACCCGGTAAGCGAAAAGGAACGTAACCGCAACGATTCTGTTTTTGTCTTGCAACAAAATCGAAATCCATTTATCGATATTCCTGATTTGGTTGAATATATTTGGGGCGACAAAACGAATCAATCCATCACGATCGACAACAAAGCGACTCAACCCACTTTGATGACGCCATCTGCCGGAGCTGCCATTAATTTCGGCAGGACTCAAAATCCAACCGGCAGAACTCGCAGTATTCCAGTGCGCGGCATTCAGCTTAATTTGCCTTTGACTGTTGAGTTTTTGGAAAATGAATCCGGTTTCTTTTATACCGAAAATCAAATTACAGCTTCGCAAGCAAATGATGTGAGCGGATATTTTTTACCTATATTATACAGTCCAAACGCAGAAGGTGAACACACAGCGAAACTCCGAATCAGCAGTTCGGAATTAGCGCAACCGGCTATTGTAAATTTGCGAGGAAGTTTAACTCCACCGTTGCCGCCGGTTCAACCTGTTGTGCCAACTGATAATATGGAAGTTGTGATTTTCCACACCGGAACAACGGCAACAGGCGCTTGGGCGCGTGCCAATCTTCCGTCTAATTTTACAACCAATGCAGCAAATGGTCCTTATGCAAACGGTGATTTCAGTTTCCGAAACACCGGAGAATATTTAATTGTAGAATTTAACGAAAAAGCCGATTTGCTTCAATTCTCTATTTTTCCGCGAAATGCGTGGAGTGAAGGAAGAATAAATCATTTGTACGTTTATGAGGGAACAGACCGGAATAACTTTGATCCGGAGCCGATTGCCGATTTCAACAACGACTTTGTAACCAACGGCGACGGATACAATAATACACCCGAAATTCCATTGAGCGAAAATACTCGCGCGATAAAAATCGAATACATAAAAGATTTTCAAAATGTTGGAATCAATAATTTGATTATTGCGCGAAGAAAAGAGTGTCCGGTTGTTTCCATTACCGGTGATACTCATCTGGATCATGTAGTAACTTCTATCACGCTATCAGCTTCTCCTACAGGTGATAATTATACTTATTTGTGGAGCACCGGTGCAACAACGCCAACCATTAATGTAACTTCTGCGGACAGTTTCACTGTAACCGTAACGAATACCATCAATAGTTGTTCAACTGAAAGTGAAGTATTTACCGTTACGCAAGAACCAACGACAAACGTAAGCAAAAATAATAGAGATGACGTTCAACTATTTCACGCAAACGGCTTGTTGTATGTTCAAAACGTCAGCATTGGCGAAACTGTTTATATTTACGATATATTGGGAAATTTGGTAACTAAGAAAAAAATCGTTGATCAACAAACCATAATACCGATGGAGAGAAAAGGAGTGTTTTTGCTGAAAGTAAATTCGAATGTTTACAAATTTGTGGCAAAATAATTTTAGATTTGGGATTTTAGATTTACGATTAAAATATTACTTTGCGTTAGCCAATCGTAAATCGTCAATCCAACATCGTAAATTATTTAACTGCTCCACAATTCCATACGACTCATATCCATTCGTATAAATACAAACAGTAACACCGTGAATCCCCACAGTGAAGAACCGCCATAGCTGAAAAACGGCAGCGGAATACCGATTACAGGCGTCAAACCGAGCACCATTCCTACATTGATGGTGACGTGGAAAAACAAAATACTGACCACAGAATAGCCGTATATTCGACAAAACAACGAACGCTGTCGCTCTGCCATCACAATGAGCCGCAGAAACAGAAATAGGAACAACAGCAATACTGCCGAAGAACCTAAAAATCCGAATTCTTCGCCGATGGTGCAGAAAATAAAATCGGTATCTTGCTCGGGTACGTACTTTAGTTTTGTCTGCGTGCCGTTCAGAAATCCCTTTCCATATAATCCGCCGGAACCAATGGCAATTTCAGACTGATTGACGTTGTAGCCCACACCAGAAGGGTCTTCTTCGATACCTAAAGTTACTTTTATACGCATCTGCTGGTACGGCTGCAAAACGTTTTCGAAAAAATAATCAATAGAATAGCAATAGCCGACAGAAAATACCAAAAAGAATACAATTATCAAACAATTCAGCTCTTTTTTCCAAAAATAAAAAACAAGCTGAAGAATAACAGACGCCACAATGGAAAACAACGCCACATACTCAAAATTCACACTTATCCAACCTGTTTTTTGCAGTAAAAAAGCCAACAAAAACAATCCTGCATTTCCAATAATAAGGTATTTGAATAGATTACTTTTCTTTTTATTCCGCAACGTCAAAATTAGTTGAACAATAATAATGGCGATGTAAGCAAGGAAATTTCCCATCAATCCTTTTCCACCCTCAATAATCGGGTCGTTGAGAAACTGAATGAGAACGATAAACAGAAACACCGACCAAAATCCCAAAAACAGGAAAATACCCGGCATTCCTTCTCGGTACAGCACAAGCATAAAAGCAAGATAAACCAGCGCTGAACCTGTTTCATTTTGCAAAATAATAATGGCAAACGGCGTAAAAATAATTAAACCGACCACAAAAGCGTTTTTAATATTGCCGAGTTTGAAGTTAAAACTGTTCATATATTTTGCCAACGCCAGCGCTACACCAAACTTGGCAATTTCTGCCGGTTGCAAACTGATAGGACCAAGCACAATCCATGAGCGGGAACCTTTGATTTCGGTAGCCAAAAACAACGTGGCAATAAGCAGCAAAATGAGAAGCGCGTATATAAAATAAGCGAAATAATCAAACATACGATTATCAAGCAACAAAATGCAAACAGCAATAATTCCTGCCAAGCCTATCCAAATGAGCTGCTTGCCGTATCGTTGCGAAAAATCAAAGATACTGCCCGTATGATCATAGTCGTAGCTCGCGCCGTATATGCTTATCCAGCCGAAGAAGACGAGGATAACATATAACGAAATCGTTATCCAGTCCACAGACGTTTTTAAACTTGTTTCTCTACTATTGTTATTACTGAGCATTTGGTTGAATCAAATTAGCGTTAACAAGCCTTTCTTCTACCCACACGCGGTCGGCAGAAATCTCTCTGTTCAAATACATTTCTATCATTAAACTCGCCACCGGATTTGCCCATACGGAGCCAAAACCTGCATTTTCAACCACCACTGCAATGGCGATTTTCGGGTCATCTTTTGGAGCAAATCCAATAAAAAGCGAGTGGTCTTTTCCGTGATTATTTTGCACCGTTCCCGTTTTTCCGCATAAAGCGATACCTTTTATTTTATGATGCCGTCCCGTTCCATATTCGCACACGCGCCACATACCTTCCGTAACAACATCAAAGTGCGTCGCATCTACGTTTGTGTACTGCCGTTCGTTATACCGCTCTGTTCTAACCGCATGCGGCGCGTGATAAAATCCCTTGTTAGCGATGGTAGCAGTCATATTTGCCAATTGTAACGGCGTAGTTAAAATTTCACCTTGCCCGATAGACAGCGAACGAATCGTAAGCGCACGCCAACCTTTTTCGCCAAACATTCGGTCGAAATATTGTTCAGTGGGAAGATTTCCCGACACTTGTTCACGAATGTCGCTGTCGAGCCGCCGTCCCAAGCCGAAACTCATCACATTTTCGCGCCATTGATTATAGTTTGCCTTAAATTTTACGTTGTCTTCGCCGTATCCATCTTTTTCCAACGTAGAACGGAAAGCATGCCAATAATATGGATTACAACTTCGTTCAATCGAACTCAACAACGTTACCGGAGAACCATGGCTGTGCGTACATCTTATCGGTGTCGAAGCCTGTCCGCTGCACGGAAAAAGCGTATGGAGATTGATGCCGCCTTCTTGCAGACAAACCAATGTTTGCAACGGTTTAAATGTGGAACCGGGAGAATATTGCGCCTGCGTGGCTCTGTTCAAAAGCGGTTTGGCCGGATCGTTTACAAGTTTGCGGAAATTGTTCGTTCGTTGTCTGCCCACCAATATCGAAGGGTCGAATGTGGGATTACTTACCATCGCCAAAATTTCGCCCGTAGCAGGTTCGATGGCAACAACGGAACCTAATTTTCCCTGCATTAACTTTTCACCGTAGCTTTGCAATAATATGTCTATTGTTAATGTAAGATTTTCGCCCGACTTGGGAACTACATCGTATGCTCCGTCTTCATAACGCCCTTTTATCCTTCCTTTTGAATCTCTAAGCAAAAAGTTGAAACCTTTTTCTCCTCTCAATTCTTTTTCATACGAAAGTTCAATGCCACTTTGTCCCGACAAATCGCCCAGCGAATAATACGAATCATTGTCGATAGTTATTTGCGAAACTTCGCCGATTGTACCGATTAAATGCGCGGCGTATGGAAATTTATATTCTCGCAACGTATGTTCTCGCAAAGAAATTCCCTTGAATTTATACAACTTTCCTTGAAGTGATCCGGTTTCTCTTTCCGAAAGCTGCGGGATAAGCAGTTGCGGTGTGTAGGGCGAATAACCGCGATTAACTTTTCGGTTTCTGATATCAGTCACCCGTCTGTCGAAAAACTCTTTGTCAATGCCTACAGTACGGCAAAAATCGAGTGTGTCAAACGGTTGCTGCACTTCTTTCATCGTAATCATTACGTCGTATGCCGTTTTATTAGCAACAAGAAATTCGCCGTTGCGGTCGTACAGCAGTCCGCGCGAGGGCAAAATAGTGTTTCGCAACAATGCGTTATTTCCCGAAACGGCGGCGTATTCGTCGTAATTAATAATTTGGATGTAAAAAAGGCGAACAAGAAAAACAACAATAGTAACTATAACCATCGAGCTAATGACATATTTTCTACTATTATATATATCGTTTTTCATTCGAAGAACTTATTTGTTATTACGGGATTTTGATCCGCAATCTTATAACGAACAAAAGATTATTTTCTTGTTTTAAATCTTTCTATAGTCATTAAAAAAAGAAGTGTAAATGCTGAACTAAACAAAATCTGCAATAGGATAACTCCAATATTGACAACCGAAAAATAATCGACCAAAAGCAATACGGAATGATGTATAACTATCATCAAACAACTGTATTTGAAAAAAGAACCGAGTCCAAACGACTCAATAGACGGAACAATGCTTTCGTGTTCATCTCGCGGAGCAAAAAACTTTAATAGATAGAAACGGGCAAAAGCAGCAAAAACAGTCGCGAAAGCGTGAATGCCAAATGTGTTGCAAAAAATATCAACGCTTATGCCCAGCAGAAAACCGATAAACAACACCAATTCTCTCGAAATGTTGACAGGAAGCGTAATCAAAAAAATAATGTACAAGTAAATATGTATGTATCCAAACAAGTTGACATTGTTCAAGATAAGTCCTTGCAGCAGGACAAATAGAACAAATCGCAGCGTATATTTAAAAATATTTGTTGACATTATCTGATGCTATAGCTGACACTATCTTCCAATCCCGTTTGCTCTTCGTTGTGATGATAGTTAATTATTTTGACGTGCGAAAGTACTTTAAAGTTGGTAAAAAGCCTTACGTTGATGTCCAAATAAGGACTTCTATCCGTTTGCTCAAATGTTTCGACAATACCTACCGGAATGCCTGCGGGCAAGCCATTCATATAACCCGTTGTTACAATTGTATCGCCCACAGCAACGTCAACATGCTCAAGAATATTTTGCATTTTCGCAAACCTGTAATCAACGCCGTCCCAAACAATAAAACCTTCGTAATCGTTTTTCTTAAACTTGCTACTGAATTTTATAATGGGATTTAATGCCGAAATGGCGACTGAAAATTTATCGGAAATTGCACTAACAATTCCTGCAATGCCTTGGTCGGAAATAACGCCCATATCAGGTTTCACACCATCTCGCGCACCTTTGTTCAGCGTAATGTAATTTTTCCCTTTGTGCGTGGTATTATTGATAACCTTTGCCGAAAGAAAATGATAATCCTTTTCGGGCGCAACAATGGTAGTATCCGTTTGTTTCCGCTCTTTTCGCTCCAATTGGCTTTCTAAAAAGAAAATACGGTTCAATAACGCCGCGTTTTCTTCCGAAAGATTTTCATTTTTTTCCCTTAACCCAAAATATTCCGTTGTGAGATTGGTAATGTTGTGCAATCTACCCACAAACGCATTCGACGAGTTAAGATAAATGCTTCGTTGAAAATTGTTGAAGTTTATAATCAATGCGATACTGAACAACTGCAATATCAAAAAAATGACAAAAAACACTTGATTAACAAGAAATTGAATCAGTTTTCGCATAACTTATAATTCAAGATTCAAGATTCAAGATTGAAATAATATTCTGCGTTAGTCAATCTTGAATCTTGAATTTTTAATATTGAATTTTATCTCATTAAGAATGAAAATTTATCTACATTTTTCAGCGCAATTCCGGTTCCTCTTGCCACCGCGTGAAGCGGGTCTTCGGCAATGTGGAAACGAATGTTTATCTTGTCTGTCAATCGCTTGTCCAACCCTTTGAGCAAAGCGCCACCACCTGCCAAATAAATGCCGCGGCGAACAATATCGGCATACAATTCGGGTGGTGTTTGTTCTAATGCGCTTAGAATTGCCGCCTCAATTTTCGAAATAGATTTTTCGAGACAATGGGCAATTTCTTGATATGAAACAGGTATTTCCATCGGCAATGCAGTCATTCTGTTCGGACCATGCACAATGTAATCTTCTGGCGGATTTTCGATAGTCGTAAGCGCCGCTCCGGCGTTTATTTTGATAAGTTCTGCTGTACGTTCGCCAATTCTTACGTTGTGCTGACGTCCCATATATTCGATAATATCAGCTGTTAAATCATCGCCCGCGATGCGGATTGATTTGTTCGACACTATTCCGCCCAGCGAAATAACCGCAATTTCGGTAGTACCGCCACCGATATCAACAATCATATTTCCTTCGGGCGCTTCCACGTCGATTCCAATACCGATTGCCGCCGCCATCGGCTCATAAACCATATATACATCGCGACCACCGGCATGCTCTGCCGAGTCTCTAACCGCACGAAGTTCCACCTCAGTGCAACCCGACGGAATACAAATAACCATTTTCAGCGCAGGCGGAAACAGTTTATTCTGACTGCTCGTCATTTTGATAAGTCCGCGCAACATTAGTTCCGCCGCGTGGAAGTCGGCAATCACACCATCGCGCAACGGACGCACAGTACGAATATTCTCGTGTGTTTTGCCGTGCATTTGCCGTGCTTTTTCTCCAACAGCGATTAGTTTTTCTGTTCTTCTGTCGAGAGCCACGACAGATGGTTCGTCAACTACTATTTTATCATTGTGAATAATAATTGTATTCGCAGTTCCTAAGTCAATCGCAATTTCTTGCGTAAATGAAAAAAATCCCATAATTTTTATAATTAAAAATTAAGAATTAATAATTAATAATTTTAGAATGACCGATAAATAATTAGCTGATGCTGACTATATTGGTTATTAATTATTAATTATTAACTATTAATTATGTTTAGTGTTTAAAATGTCTGAATCCCGTCATTACCATCGCAATACCGTTTTCGTTACAAAAGTCAATGGATAATTGGTCTTTGATAGAACCGCCGGGTTGAATCACTGCTGTAATGCCTGCCTGCGAAGCCAATTCCACGCAATCGGGAAACGGGAAAAATGCGTCTGATGCCATTACCGCGCCTTGCAGGTCGAATCCAAATGCTGCTGCTTTGTCGATGGCTTGTTTGGTAGCATCAACGCGCGATGTCTGCCCTACTCCGCTTGCGTACAATTGTTTCCCTTTTGCAAAAACAATCGTGTTCGATTTAGTGTGTTTTACAATTTTATTGGCAAAAATCAAATCGTCTATTTCTTGCAAAGTCGGCTCTTTTTCCGTTACGGTTTTGAAATCTTCTATTGATTCCACTTGTGTGTCTTTATCTTGTATCAACACGCCGTTTAGCGCTGTTCTGATTTGTCTCGTTGGCAATTCAATTTGTTTTTGAATCAAGATAATGCGATTGGCTCTTTTTGGATTTTGAGTCAATACTTCCAATGCATCAACGTCATAATCGGGTGCGATAAGCACTTCGTAAAATAATTTGTCGATTTCCTGCGCCGTTTCTTTGTCCACCACCGCATTGGTGATAAGCACGCCGCCAAAAGCAGAAACTGGGTCGGCAGCTAATGCGTCGTTCCAAGCATCAAGCAGATGTGGGCGCGAAGCTATTCCGCAAGCGTTATTGTGCTTTAAAATGGCGAATGTTACATCGTCAAAATCGGCAATTAAATTAACCGCGGCATCAATGTCCAACAAGTTGTTGTATGAAATTTCTTTGCCTTGCAATTGCGTGAAAACATCGTCAAAATTACCAAAGAAATAACCTTTTTGATGTGGATTTTCGCCGTAGCGAAGCATTTTTTGATTGTTTTGAGCGTATCTCAACGCGCTACATTCGTCTCCGTCGAAATAATTAAAAATGGCTGAATCGTAATAAGACGAAACGGCAAATGCCTCTTTAGCAAACCATTGACGCTCGGAAATAGTTGTATGAGCGCCGCTTTCCTCTAAAATATCCATCAACGGCTGATATTGCTCTTGCGATGCCACGATAACCACATCTTTGAAGTTTTTCGCCGCCGCACGAATCAACGAAATACCGCCAATGTCAATTTTTTCAATAATATCTTGCTCAGACGCACCCGAAGCAACTGTTTTTTCAAACGGGTATAAATCGACAATAACCAAGTCAATTTCGGGAATTTCGTATTCTTCGATTTGTGCCAAATCTGCGCCTAACTCGCGACGGCAAAGAATTCCTCCGAAAATTTTCGGATGCAATGTTTTTACTCTTCCGCCAAGAATAGACGGATAGCTTGTGAGTTCCTCAACCGCTTGGCAAGGAATATTTAAACTTTCAATAAATTGCTGGGTTCCACCTGTGGAAATAAATTGTACACCTTCGGCATAAAGTTTTTTGATAATTTCGTCTAGTCCATCTTTGTGAAATACAGACACTAACGCGGTTTTTATTCTTTTCGTTTCTGTCATTTTTTGTCGCAAATTTTAGTAATGTGCAAAGGTACTAAAATTAACGATTTATTGTTGCATTAAATTATCAAAAAAATGAAACTTTTTTTGTTTGCTTATTCTAAATCAATCTTCATTTGTTTTACGACTTCAAGAAGTGGAAGAATGTCATTTTTCAACACATAGAAAACAACATCAATATCAATTTCGAAATAACCGTGAGCTATCCTATCTCGCATACCCATAATGCTTTTCCAAGGAATTGAGGGATAATTCGACAAAAAATGTTTTTCTGTATATTTGTCAATGCGCTTAACTTCTTCGCCAATGATAATCGAAACTCATACAAATTCCATTTAACCGTAACATTTCATCTGCTGATTTGGGCAATTCGCCAACATCTTCCATATGGGTGTGCTTTCAAGCAAATTGCTAATTACTTGCTCTAATTGCTCTAACGATTTTGTTATCAATGTTTTATCACACATAAACAATATCTTGCATAATACGTTTTACAAAAGAAGGTCGCAGATTACTATGCTTTCTAACCACATCAACAGGTCTGCCTAAATATTGTTCAAGCAACATAGGATATTTCACAAGCGACTTCAAACCAAATGATTTTCCTTCGTAATAAATGTCCATATCGCTATTTTCTGTTTGTTCTCCGCGAGCAACAAAACCAAAAATACCAATACAATCAATTCCATACTCCGAAGAATATTGCTGCTTGAACTGTCGCAATTTATACAAATATTCATCTTTATTGTTCATTCTCGTGTTATTTTATTTTCTATACTTTTTTACCTCGCCTTCGTCAGTGAAGTTGTTTGCAGACAAAAACATTGTGCAAGCATAAAGCATTGCGAATAATAGATAAATCTTTTTCATAATAATATGTTTTTATTTACCACTGTGAATATAAAATTTATTTTTTAGAAAAATGAACTTTTAAAGCAATTATTTGTTTTACTATTAAACAAAAATTAGAAACTATGAGCAGACGTGCAGAACTTGAAAAAGAATTAGAGATAGTTCAAAAAAGGATAGATAACGCCTATAACATTCCCAAAGAAATTATGGAGTTGTGGAAAAAAGAACTCGACAGTATTTCGTTTGAGTTAAATAACTTGTACGACGATGACGAAATAGAGTTTTAACTATTGTCATTGCGGGCTTTTTAAATTATAATTCTCCCGATTCCACAAGCGCAATAACACGTTCGATAATTCGATCTTTATCGCTACCGTCGTATTCGGATTTTAAGTTGCTGCCAAAAAGTTTGGCAATTCCTTGCCAAAAAACAGCTGAAAAACCTCCACGGTACATTTTAATGATTTCAAAGCTCGTTTTATTACATTCACGGTCAATAAGCAGCAACAGCATTCTACCTTGCGAAACGGTCATTCTCTTCAAGTCGCCCTCAAATTCGGCAAACAATTCTTTTTCTTTTGTCTTCAAAAAAGCCTTACGCTCTTTGTCGGTCGGAATCGTTTTGAGTTGCTGGTCGGTTTCGTACATCACTCTTCCGGCTATTTTGGCGTAAGGAAGCGTTTTCTTTACATCGCGCACGGTTCGCCAATAAAATTCTTCTTGTTTTTTGTTTTTAAATTTAAAATCGGAAAAAACATTGACTTCCTGCAAATATGTGTACGGAATAAGTTCACCGTTCACATTAATTGTCGGCAGTGTTCTTTCTTCGGTGTTTACGGCTTTTGCGCCTATAAAAGATATTACAAAAAACAACCCGAAAAGTGCGATATGTTTAAAATTTGTTGTTCTCATGATTGAAATGCTAAATTAACAACTTTTTATTTATTTGACTAATAAAAAAGATAAAAGTTTAATTACGATTGCTTCGTTCCTCGCAATGAAGCTCCGATGCTGGTTTTCCCGTCATTGCGAGGAACGAAGCAATCTAATACTTTTTTAACTTATTGCCTAACACTTAAATTATTTGTATCTTTACGCTTTTTATTTTGAAAGGAAAAATTTGTGAAGAAAGACTTTTTTGAAGAAAAACAAACCAACCAAATTGACGTACTCGGTGCGCGTGTACACAATCTGAAAAACATTGATGTAAGCATTCCACGCGATGCCTTGACCGTTATTACCGGATTGAGCGGAAGCGGGAAATCGTCGCTGGCGTTCGATACTATTTTTGCAGAAGGACAACGCCGCTACATCGAAACTTTTTCTTCGTATGCCCGAAGTTTTCTCGGAAATATGGAGCGTCCCGATGTGGATAAGATTACCGGATTGAGTCCCGTTATTTCCATCGAACAAAAAACTACGAACAAAAATCCGCGTTCGACAGTCGGCACCACAACCGAAATTTATGATTTTTTCCGCTTGCTTTTTGCGCGTGCCGGAGATGCTTATTCGTATAATACGGGCGAGAAGATGGTAAAATATACTGAAGAAGATATTCTTCGCTTAATACTTTCGGAGTTCGACGGTAAAAAAATATATTTGTTGGTTCCGTTGGTGCGTGGTCGGAAAGGACATTACAAAGAATTGTTTGAGCAAACCCGCAAAAAAGGGTATATTTATGTGCGGATTGACGGTGTGATAACCGAAATCAAACCGGGATTGAAAGTAGATAGATACAAAAACCACGATATTGAAGTGGTAGTTGACCGTTTATTGGTTTCCGAAAAAGACGAAAGACGGCTGAAAGAATCGCTGCAAACGGCTATGCGCCAAGGCGGCGGAACAGTAATGATTGCCGAAATCGACACAAACGAAGTGCGTCATTTCAGCCGCACGTTGATGTGTCCAACTACCGGAATTTCGTATGATGAACCGGCACCGCATAATTTTTCGTTTAACTCGCCGCACGGCGCCTGCCCGAAATGTAAAGGTTTGGGTTACATCACGCAGATAGACATTTCCAAAATTATTCCCGATACTTCGCTGAGTATTTACGACGGCGCCATTGTGCCGTTGGGAAAATACAAAAAGACAATGATTTTTTGGCAGATAGAAGCTATTGCCGAAAAATATGGCTTCAATCTGAAAACGCCTGTCAAGGATATTCCCGAAGAAGCATTAGACGACATTTTGAACGGAACGGACGAAAAATTGAACATTAAAAATGTGGCACTCGGCGCGTCGAATTATTTTTTGACTTACGAAGGAATTTTTAAATATATTTCACTGCAAACCGAAGGAACTTCTTCGGCTACCGAACAAAAATGGGCGAATCAGTTTGTAAAAACAATCGTCTGTCCCGAATGTTGTGGCACACGATTGAAAAAAGAGTCGATTCATTTCCGCATTCACGATAAAAATATTTCGCAGCTCGCCGCGATGGACATTTTGGCGTTAGCAGATTGGTTGCAAGATGTTCACAATCATTTGTCGGACAAACAGAATAAAATCGCAACCGAAATATTGAAAGAAATTCGTACGAGAATACAATTTTTGCTTGATGTCGGTTTGGGATATTTGTCGATGAATCGCAGTTCACAGTCGCTTTCGGGCGGCGAGAGTCAGCGCATTCGGCTCGCAACACAAATTGGCTCGCAGTTGGTAAATGTACTTTATATTTTAGACGAGCCGAGCATTGGATTGCATCAGCGCGATAATATCCGCTTG
>Ga0099364_10007647_pt1 | contig 15370 bp, 14 predicted proteins | sample TergutTh196P3_FD_73070 | JGI IMG/M metagenome (GOLD analysis project Ga0099364, IMG submission 73070) | Microcerotermes parvus P3 segment gut microbial communities from Pointe-Noire, Republic of the Congo - Th196 P3 | ecosystem: Host-associated > Arthropoda: Insects > Digestive system > Gut ... | reverse complement strand
GTAATGATCAAGCGTTCTGCCGTTTTTCCCTTTCTTTGCCTCCACCGTTACCTGCCCTGCGGCAACCAACTGGTTCAGAATACCGGCGACCGTTTTCGCATTGAACGAAGTCTCGTCCCGAATCATTCGTTGTGTCGCTCCCTCCGAATGGGCGGCCAAGACATCCAGCACTTTGCGACTCTTTTCATCCAAGGGAGGCGACGACAGAGCGGGCAAGTTCGCACTCGATATAACCGCCAGAGCAACGGCTTCCGGATCGACCACCGAAACCTTCCAATATCTGTCGGGATAAATGCCCTCTGAAACACGAAGCGAAAACTTCCCTTGGTGCCCGACCGAACCGCCAGTCACGAGATTCAATTCGTGTTCGCCCGTTCCGGGAACATACGGTCGGCTTCGGCCAAGTAAAAGCCATTGCCGCGCAAACTCCGCGAAGCCCGCTTGCGAAAGGTCGTTCAGTTCCGGGATTCGCGTCTCGTCGGACCGCGTTTTTGAAAAATGGTGTGCCAAGACCAATGTCGCACCATAATCGATACAGAGTTGTGTAATCTGGGCCAACTGCCGTCCCATAACCATTACGTTTTCCGCCTTCTCGCCTTCGATCATAAGGTAAGCGGGGTCAAGGGCGACGACGTCGGGCTGGTACTCTTCCATCTTTTCACGCAATTGAATGATCTGTCCGAGGTCGGCCAATCGCGGCAAATTGTCGCAAATGAACATACTGTGGTTAACGCTCGGATCGACCTCTGCCGCCCGTGCAATGCGGCGAATCGTGTCCCGGATCGTTACCAAACCCGACTCGCCGGACATGACAAGTACCCTCTTTTTCTCCGGCACTTCAAATCGACGTAGAAAAGGGACACCCGTCGAAAGGGCAATGCACATATCAAGCATCACCGACGTTTTCAGAACTTTTTTCGCTCCGCCGAGAATCATCGGCTGGCCTTCAACCAGTATGTCCTTGATCAGGAAGTTGACGCTTAAGTCGGCACTCATCAACTCGGCGCAGGTCCAAATGTGAAAACGATTTTCCGGCGGCTTTGGGTGTTGTTCGGGCGTTGCCGCTCTCGCCTGTGCAAGAATACCCGACAAATCGGGAGTCAGTTTGACCAGTCCCTTGGCTACGTGTTCCTCAATCAACCAGCCTGCCGGTTTGTTCATCGGGTTCGCCCTCGCATCGCTGATTTTATGATCAATTTCCTTTTCCGTCCACGGCGGCTGACAACGGTGATTATATCGTGCAAGAATCAATCTCTTTACAGCGGAGTCGTCCAGTAGGAAGCCCCACATCAGTGCCGAGACAGCCCAGTACAGGGTGCCGCTCCCATCCTGCCCTTGAATAGCCGGTGCAACAGCATCCAGATACCGTTCGGCACGGTCCAGCACGTTGCCGGTTACGGAAGTCGGAGGGAGCAGGAGAACCGAAGACGGCGACGTTTCTTTCCGTATCAAAAAACCGTCGATCCACGCTTGCGGCAGTTCAGGTAAATCCGCTACGGAAAGAAGTGGTGTCGTCGCAACGTAGGAGTTGTTCCCTATCGCTGAACCGGGTGCAACGACATAACCGCCGTGTGTACGAATATCAATCCCGGTTTTGCGACCTTGCCATTTGACTCCTTGGGCGTTTTTGATTTCTGCCGTTGGTGCCTTGAAATATAAATGACGCCCTCCGGTCGGTGTTTCGACGACGGGACTTTCAGGGAGCGGCCCAAGTTCGGCAACCACTTCCGCGAGGTCGGCAATCCCTGTCTTGCCTTCTTTTTCGTCGAGATCAATCATCACCAAGCCGGTACAATGGATACCGACATTGGCGTTCGGGTGCTTGGCGTTCCAGTTCTTGATGGACACCGGGTCGGTCGTTCCGTCGTAGCAACCGTTGGAACCGGCCATCGGTATTTTGTCGTTCGGCTGAAGCGGAAAGACGGCATAACCGAGTTTAGCCAGCGCAACGGCATGTCTTTCAAAATGTGAAGTCATCAGTACCTCTCAATTCCACTTGTTCCACGCTTCAAGAGTTGTTGTACGGTCCCAGCCCTCACGGGGATCAGTTCCCATATCGCAACACGGACAATAAATAATCCAATTCGGCGCAGCGTGTGGAAAGATCAAGCCGACGGGCGGCACGTCGCAATCCTTGCACGGCTTGGCATCGATCATCAATTCCTGTCGGGCAACTGAATGTTGCGGAACTACGTGAAACGGTTCGGCGATCACCAGATTCTTGACGAAGTGTTGCCAAATGGAGTGGTAACCTCTTGGGCGGTTCTCCAGCCATTCGGTCTCCGCAAGTCGCTTGGCATGGATTGCCGCTCCGTTGGCATCGTACAGGTCTTCCAGTTCGTCGGGAATCGTGAGGCCGGGATCGTAGACGGTCTTTGCAAACCAGAGCGAGGCAAATTCGTCGTGAGAATATCGGTCGACAAAATACTTGTCCCAATCCGGTGCGGCGAGTCCGCGAACGTGTTCCGCCGTCAAAAAACGGCGAAGGTTCGGGACCAGCATTTTCATAGTGCTGACGGCATCGTCAAGGTTATTCCAGACGAAGGTATGAATCTCGCCGTTCAATTGTTGTGCCGCAAAATGGATCGGGCGGAACGGCGGCTGATTTTGGGGATCAGGGATTGTGACGTACATAGGCGTATTTTCTGCAAGCGAACCTGTTTGACTGGCGGAGATTCTACCATTGAAACAGGTTTCGCCCAAGGGCTCGGTCGTTTTCAGATTGTTATTGTAGCGGTAAATTTCAATCCCGCCAGATCACCGTCCCGTTTTCAAAGAAGGGATATTCCCGCAGTCGCAGGTGAGTCTGTCCCTTATGAAAACGGAGTTCGTAAGCGAACAAGTGCTGACGTTCGCACGAAAAGGTCAGTTCGATCTGAGCACCTCGTCCGAATGTCGGTGTTGCATAAACCGCCGTACCGGATGCGTCCACGCGAGTGCCAATCCCGTCCACTCTGCCGATCCCGCCAACGACGTTGACTTGAGTCGGAGCGACGTTCTCGTGTCCGCAGACGGGACAAGTCAACGAGGCGTAGTCGCCGTACTGTTCCAAATTGATGGTGATTGCTTTCTCTTGCATAATTTTTCTCCTATTGTTATCTGTTACTGCAATACTCAAAGAGTCCCGCGAGTCCGTCCTCGCTCAATGTTTTCGTCCTCGAAAGAAACGCACCAGCGAGGACATTGCCCGGCGATACTTGAAATTGGGTGAAGTTCGCATCGTGCCGAATGTAAAAGAACGGCAGTGAGGAGTTTTCCGCTTTTTCGGCGAGTGCCATTTCGAGAGAGGCAGTCGGCATTGCGTCTTCCGCCATAAATTTCGCTATTGCGACTGGTTCGTCGCCGACGAAGATCGGCGAATACTGATTGTATCCCGCATTCTCCCGCCGTTTCAAACGGACAAGGTCGCAGGGCGAAAGTAATAAATTTTGTTTCATAAATCGTTAGGGTAAGGGATCGTTTCAAATCAATCTGTCCCGCAGAACTCTGTGGAACAGAATCGACAGCGGTCGGGCTCAACTCATTCCGAACCGTCCGCAGCGCATATTCTGCCTGTCTTTTTTGCAATGATCACGGTGGTTTTAGGTGGTGAAATAGTTTCACCACCTCTGGACCTGTGCTGATTGTCGCCTACAATCGCTCTCTGCCCCAGCGACTCCAGAATTTCGACTACAGACTCTGCACCACCTCTCGTTTGCAATTGAGGCTGTTGTTGACTGGTGCGGACTTTGCACCAGTGGATATGTCCTTGTGGAGCATCCGTGTCTGCCCTCGCCAAAATGCGATAAAACGCCGTTTTTTTTGCAAAGAACCTCCGGCTGGTATCACTGGCCGACCGGAGGCCGGGTTGCGAACAAAGTGCCCCTCAACTCGCGAAAACGGGCATTAGCGGCGATTCTGACGATACCGCCAGACCGGACTTCGTGTCCGCCTTGTTTCGGCTTGGATTCTTGCCCAACCGGTACGGATAAAGCGGACAATTTTCACAAGGGCAAATCCGGACTTCATTTCGTTGATCGCAACAGCAGTCAAGGCACTTGGCCCGAATCGCCTTGAGTGGTGTCAATGGTTTCTTTTTCTGTTTCATCATAAAATGTCCTTTCAGATTGGAAGCGGCGAGTCCCATTGGACAAAACCCGCTTCGGTGATTGCTTGTTGTAGTGTCGGGATCGGGACGGCAAGCGACGAGGTCGTGTAACCGCGATTGAGGGCCTTCACCGTCTTGCACTCGCGTTCCCAATCCGTCCAGTGATTTTTCAACGCCTGTTGGAGTTGTTGAAACGGGAATAGGTAACACCGTTTGCTCGGCAAGAAGGCGTAGGCGATGTAGTCGCAAACAAGCGGTTTACAGGCCCAGCCCCAAGTTTGATGCTCTTCTGAACTCCGGATTTCGAGAAGAACGTCGTCGTAGTCGGAGTGGCGTACCTTCTCGTCGACATAAATCGTGCCGCCGCCCTTGAGGTGAATGATCCGGTCGATTCCTGCCCGTTGTTCTGGCGTGTTGCCGAGGACTCGCTCCATCGACTCGAAGTACGGGAAGGTACGGCGATACACGGTCTCCCACCACGGTTCGTCGGCAACGGCCTCGGACAACGCGAGACTCTCGTGAAAATCGTGCGTTATGTTCATGACTGGTTCCCCCATCGGCTCCAGCCGGGGCGGGCGTTGCGTGCGAAGAGTTCAATCTTCGGCAACTGCGGATACATTTTTTCGATAATGTCGTACACGCATTCCGGCTTGCGGCTATGTTCCTCACGCGGCGAACGAATGACCGACGAAGGCCGATGTTCCGCCGACGGAGTGGGAATCGTCCCACGGGTTGCCACGAGCAACAACTCGTGCTGTTGCCGAAAGTAATACCCCATCCCGATTTTCTCCTTGTCCCAAACGGCACAGGTACGATAATCGAAGCCCCACGCATCAAGAATCTGAAACGCCTCCTTCAACTTGGGACTCGTCGTCCACAGAAACAGGACGGCATCGTTATGGGCGATTTTTTGTACGGCCAATGACCGGATCGCCTCAAGCGTCATCGTTGGGTAATGATTCTCGACGACGCGAGTGTCGGACTCGCTGGAATCATACGCCCAAGGCGGATCAGCATAAATCACGGCAAAGGTGCCGAGGGAACCATCGAGAGGCTTGTTGTTCTGCACGGCCTCAACAATCTGTTGCGTTCGTTTGGCTCGCCGCTCCTCGGTCATCTCTTTGCGGATTTCTTTCGAGGCGGCTAGAATTGCCTTCTTGTCGTCCTTGGCGATCACTTCGCGTTGTTTTTCTGGCGATGCTTCGGCAATCGTCGCGGCAACGGACACTGGAAGTTTGCCGGACTCGACGGCTGTAACAACTTCGGGGATTGCTTCTCGTTCGACCTTCTTGGCGTCTGCTACCGTTCGCGAACTGATGCAAAGCAGTTCAGCCGCATGGGAACGCGAGATGTTTTCTTTATGGTGCAAATTTGCACCTTTTTCGGGACGTCCTCGCTTCATTGTTTCCAACTTCGCCGCGACCATTGCTCGTTGAGACTCATTCAAATGCCGTCGATGCAGATTGGTCGAGATAACAAATTTGACCGGATCGTCGCCATCGAAGTCGACAAAGAGAGGTACAACGCTTGCCATGACGCAAGCCGTGTAACGATTTCGTCCGTCGAGAATCATTCCTTCGTGGAGCGTGATTGGCAACCGGAGGCCGTTGGCGGCAATGTCCTGCGAGAGAGTGATGAGTTCCTCTTCGCCAAGCAGGGGAAAGAGGTTCGCAAGCGGATGGAACTTGAGATCACCGTTTGACCCGACGGCGGACGGTGCCGATGTTTTCCGCTTCGGCATTGCGGTTGTTTTCGTAATGGATTTTGCCATAAATTTCTCCAATGGGGCAAAACCAACCCGGCCCGACCGAAGTCGGACCGGGAACAGAAAAGGAAGCGGGGACCGTCCCCGCCTCCGATGATGTGTGCGTGTTCGTGTGTCATTTATGTTGGTGTGTTGAGTTTGATGGTTATCGTGCGGTATTCACGAAAAGATCATTTTCTCCTTAATCGCCTCGACCGCCTGTTTGTGCGCGGCCTTCTTCTGTTCGACTTCGCTTTTCTTGACCTCGAGTTGCTCCCACTCCTCTTGGAGTTGCCGGATTTTCTGTTTGAGTCCTTTCTTGCGCTCCTGCTTATCGGGCGAGAGCGGCAGGTTCTCCCGTTCATATTCCCGTTGCGAAATCTCGTTGCGGATTGCACGTTGCCGGGTGTGCAACTCGGTCTCGATCTGGAGGTCGGCAACGGATGCCGCTTCAAGAACTTGCAGTTCGAGTTTCAGATTGGTGTCCCGGCAGGACTCATACAGGTCGTTACGGTAGCGATTAATGTTTCGCAATTTGTCTTCGAGGGCGTCGCTCTCCCAGGTGACCGGATTGCGTGCATCCTCGTACTCCGCTTCGACCTTCTCAAACTCCTCTCGCATTGATTGGAGTTGGGCGAGCAGTGCGGCATTTTTCGTTCGGTATTCCTCTTTGCGTTTGATCTCGGCAATTTTTGTGTCGCGTCCGGTACGCCATTCGACGTCGGACTTCAGGTCGCCTGTGTCACGGTCGCAACGTTCGAGAAGACGTAAAATCTCGGCCTCTGGACGCTCGCATTCGTTCCGTGCGATTTCCCGCAGGACTTCCTGATACAGGGCGTGGTCGTCGAGTGACTGTTGTTTCTCGGCGGCGACAAGCGAATCAAAATTAAACTTTTTCGACATAGTGTGTTCTCCAATGGAGTAAAAGGAATCGACCGAAAACGTCGACGGGACCTGTTCCGCATCGGGTTCGGACGATTGAAATTGCTTTTCACGTTTCATTGCATGGCCTCCAGAGTGAAAAGGGTGAAGCGTTCCTTCGGCACGGAAGCCAAGGGAACGCGAAGAGAGAAAAACGACAGATTGTCGTTCAGAAAAGAGATTTCGCTACCAGACAAATGGCCGGTAGGCTAATCGACAGTTGTTGAAGAGGATTGCTTGTCCAATTCCTCTTTCATCATGGTCGCCATTTCAGTGACGGCCTCGCTGTTGTTTTGGAGCATGTCTCGCAACATGCCCCAGAAGAGTTCTTCCTGTGCTTTGGGTTGCAGGTGGTTGAAAATGTACTGAATAATCCCAGACGCAACTTCATGAAGCCTTGTGTTATCGCTATTGTGAAGTTCACTCACGATTTTTAGGACAAGAACGTTTCCCTCTTTTAGAGGCAGACGATGGACAATTGTACTCGCCAACTCGGACAGATCGGGATCGCCGTTCCATTGAAAAGTTTGGGTTGCTTCATCGGGCAGATCGGTTTTCGTTTCGGGATTGCCCGCGTTTTCGGCAAATTTCAGTCGGTTGTAGACTTCCTCAATTTCCTTGTCATCATCCTTCCAACGCAGTTGTGCTTTGGTTTCTTCGTCGGCATTCAACAAAATGTATTCGATCTTTCGGAGAGTTTCAACGGGAATATCACTTTCTGCGGCAATTTCCTCATATAATTTCGTTTCATCAATTGGAGATTCAGTCGAATCGTTTTCACCCGTCAACCGTGCATAGACCTCGTCAAGGACCTCGTAGAAATCACTGTCTCCATTTTTGGCCTTTCGCTTGAACATTTTCTTCATCTCTTCGTCAGCGTGCGAGAGGATATATTCCATTTTTCTGAAAAAACCGGGAGGGTATTCGGTATCTTCTTCAAGCGAATCCGGTTGAGGCGCGGTATCCGGCTTGCTTGCCTTCTTGATTCGCTTCGCCGGATACGATTTGCCGTCCTTGCCGACTACTCTTTTGTCTGTCGAATCCTCCGCTTGGGTCAGGTTCGTAACTTTACGAACCTGCTTGAGGTGATAGCGGACGGTTCCTTCGGTACAGCTGAGGGCATCGGCAATTATCGTGTTCGACCGATCCGGCCAAGCCTCCAGCAACATCATAATCGCCTTGCGGATGTCGTTGTTCGTGAGTTGCAGGGCGTTTTGGCTGTTGGCTACGGCGGCGGCCCAAAGTGCATCGGCCTTCGACCCTTCACGGACGACGGCCCGAATTTCCGTCAGTTGACACCGAATCGCCGCCATGATCCGGTGATGACCGTCTGCAATCCAAAATTTGCCGCTCTCGTCCCGGTAAAGCAGGATCGACGGAAATTTTGATCGTCCCTCCTCGGTTTCCATGCAGGCAGCATACCGTAAAACGGTCGCTTCATTGATTGCCTCGCGGATTTGTGTCTCGCTGGTGAGACAGATCGAGTCAATCGGAACCAGAAAAACTTTTCCTTTGATTGTTGTCTTGCCTGTGGGAATCATAAAAATTCTCCTTTGGTGAAAGTGATCCGGATTCGGATAAAACTGAATCCGGCAAATTGAACTCAAGGTTACAGCGAGACGCAATTGACATCCGCAACGCAAAAAGATAGACTGGCAAAAAGCAGGTTGGTCGTTTGTCCCCTCTATAGATTCTTATTGTCTTCCGACTTGCCAAAATGCTATCGATTTTCCAAAATATTTGTTAGCGAACTTTTAATTGCTAGTGAGGCAAGGAGTTATGTCTCAAGAAAAATTTTAAGGCAAAACAGGAATTTCGCACTGTCCCTATTCTTCTTGTGTTTCGACCTGCCGAAATGCTTTCCCGCTTCAAAAAGTCAAATTTGCTATGAACATTCTCGAAGAATACGGTTTCTTGACTCGCGAGGAATACGAAACGTATTGTTTTCAGGTTCAACCTGCCGGAATGCAGGTGGCAAAGGAAGACGGCAGTGCCATTTCCCACGGCGTTGAATGGGCGGTTCAGGATGTCGACAAGGCTTACTCGAAGACCTTTGCCAAGGCCAAGGTCGAGTTGCGTCAGCGCGGTCTTGATCCGGGAAATGCGGACTATGGCTTGGTAAGAGTGATTGAGTCCGGCGAGGTACGTCCCGCCGGTGATATGTGGAAAAAAAGTGACATTGATCTCGCCATGATCTCCCTCGCCGAACTCGGCTGTATCGAACCGTGGGTTCACGCCTGTAAATGTTTCAACATTCGCCCTGTCGCATACGTCCAAGCACTCCGGGCCGCCGCCGAAAGCAACATCGACCGACTTGGGCAATATGCCGACGAACCCTTGTTTTATCGCTACGAGTTTGCATTCGGCGAAAGTCTTATCGTTCCCGGATTGGTGACGATCACTCTGCGCGACGATTGGGAGCGGATTATCCGGCGCACCAGCGAGGGGCCTACCGATGCCGCCGAAGAGAGATAACCGTTTTGCCAAGAACTGGGCTCCGCCCGAAAAGGAGTGGTTCCGTCCGCAACTGACTCCCGAAGAGCTTGCCAGATACCGCCGCGAGATTGAACAGGAAGGCGGCGATTACTCCTTAGTCCGTCGCCATCGTCAAACGGTCTCTGGGGCTGCGCCGGGAAGAAAAAGCGACTCGCCTCGTGATGGAAATCGCAGACGAAATCTGGCTTGACGGCTTGGAAAAAGCACGGCAAAAATTCGATCCACAGCGTGGCGCACAATTTAAAACCTTTCTCTACTCGATTCTCCAGCGCGAGGCCGGTGCCGTGCGTCGGCACTTCCTTTCACATTTGCCGCCCAAGGTCTGGTTTTGTATCGTGACGATTCGCCACGAAGGAATTTTTTATGGTTCGCCGGGTTATCAAATCGCCGAAAATGGGCAGATCGTTCCTTGGTACACACGCTTCACATTTGATTTTCAGGGATGCGATCATTCTTTTCTGCCCTGCGGATTCAAGTTGCCAAGCCGTCAGATGAAGACGCTGGACGATAACGATGAAGAATACCGTGAACCTCAAGCGACGGTCAGCGAGTGGGAGCAGGAACGGGAATATCGGGAGTTCTATGATCATGTCGGTCATATTACGGAAGCGGAATTTCGCCGACACGGGCGGGACCATTTGCCGAAGTCATATCGCAAATGGACCGACAAGCGGCTAAAAAAGGAGTTGGCCGAACTGGATGTTCGGATCGTCCAAATGTTGATTGACGACAAACCGGCACGTCAAATTGAAATTCAGCGAACACTCGGCATCACGAAATACTTTTACAACGCACGAATCGATGTCATTTTACGTCGCCTCGAATTGCCCTGTGCGCCGTTGATACGGTATCCGATGATACCCAACCGACAAGCCAAACCAGTCACAAGAATCGTAACGGACAAAGTGCTGGTCTTTTCTCCGCCGTCTATCCTGACTTGTCGAACGGCAGACGGCAAATTTCGTGTCGAAAAAGGCAAGAGAGGCGATCTGTTCTTCGTGGGCAATGAGGATATTTTTTGGTGGCACGATGACGTTGTCGAAACGCCGTCCGAACAGGCGATAAACGAACTCGCCCTGCCGTACATCGTCCACGATTCCGAACATTGGGAATTGATTGAGGAATTCATAGAGGAGGAATAAGCCGACTCGCCGCCCAAACGCCGCGACCGGATGAGAAGATAGGGACAACAGCGGAGGTAATCGTCAGGGAGCTTTTATCGCAATTGATTGCCTGGCGCATCGCAAAGCGTCGTTGACGTGGTCAAGTATCTGCGCCCGGACGTCTGGCGGAAGGAACATCATTTCAACGGCACGATGTTTGACGACCTCAATGACTTGGACTTGTCGATTGAGTATGACCGATAGGCATGGTGGCGTGAGCCGAAGATGGAAGGCTAAAAAACTTTCCGCTTTTTTAGATATCGACATTTCTGTGAGGCAGAAAACCAACCAATTAGAGAAGAGAAGTCTACAGCGCGATAACAAGAGATGGAGGGAGAGACTGTCTACGTTATTTTGTTTAATTCACCATTGCGGAAACTAATGCTTTTAAAGTTATCATAAGTGATTTCTTTTTTTTGCAATATCAGTTGCAATAATCTGAGCGTTTGATTGTGAGAACAGATAACAATGTCTTGATTTTTGCCCATAATTTCCGCTTCTACAAATGTAGACACCCTTTCGTAGAATAAAGAAAAAGGTTCTCCTTGGGGTGGTGTTTTTAGAAAATTGAAATACTCTCCATCCGGAAAATACTCAGGTTGGCTTGCCACTAATTTTTTTTTGTCCACTCCCTCAAAAACTCCCATTCCTCTTTCTCTCAAACGATGGTCGAACTTCACCGTGCCTTTACAGAACTTATAAATATCGACAAATTTTAAAATTGTCTCTCTGCAACGGTCTGAATCAGAACTATACATATAGGGGGCACTTTCAAAAATATATGCACTCTTTACCGTGTAATCTACAATTGTAGATTCTGACTGACCGGATACTAATCCGAGTCCATTGTTTTCGGTTTTACAATGTCGTATGAGATAGACACTCATTCTAACTGTCCTTTTTATGATATGCGTAGATAGGTTTTAGCTCGCAGACAATTTCTCCGTGTAATACTTTTGCTCCCTTTTTTTGAAACGCTGTAAAACTTTCAAAATCTCTGACCTTTTTTCCTATCTCATCATCTTTTATCCTTGCATCGGGGGTTATAGGTATTTCATGTCCGTTTATGCGCAAAGTTTTTGGCTTGTTGTCTTCGCATTGCACGGAAATAGAATCCAAGGCACACTCTTGCCCCCATCCATGAGGCACAATGCAATGATCCTCTCCTCTAATTGTTATTTTGTAGTTGTCGCTTGAAATTTTAAAAAGAACAATATTCTTATCACGATTTGAAAAAATAGGGACAATGGTTTTTGGTCTTTCTACGTAAGTTCCTATTGCGATAGAGGATTCTGTTGGCATATAATAATGGTGCTTTGTTTCTGTACCATCTACATCTATAAAACTTTTCAACGTTTTTGCAAGTTCTTCAGCAAGCCAGTGATGAATCAAGGCATTATATTTTTCTAGTTGATGCGCTTTATCAATAAACCTTGATGCGGTTTCTCCTTTTATCCATCTCATGTATCTTCCTGTTTGCTTATCTTCGTGAAATCTAATTTCGTCCTTGTACCAATTATTTTCCGATGGATACAAACCGATAGAAGAGTCCTTGTGCCCATTTGCAGAAGAATGTATCACTATGTACATATCATTAGTCTGTGTGTCTTGCGCTAATATAAGAAAATGATTTCCTGAACGCAGATTGAAAGCATACCCCTTTTCGGTGGCAGCCCTATATTCCAAGTCTTTGATATATTTATCTGTTATCTTTTTTTTTTGGCTTTTTGCCCAGTCTAAATACACTACTTGAACACACATTTACCGTTGCATCTATAGGAATAATTGGTATCCCGCAATCCCATGTTATAAACATCCCTGTTCCAAAACCACCTGCTAATCTTTGCACATTGTTTGGAATACCTAAATCTAATGACGGGTAGATTTGAACGTCTGAGCTATCCGCTGTCGGTGTATAAAATTCCAACACTTTTTTAAACAGTTGTTCAGTTCCTTTAAGATAAGGCAATAGTTGTTGCTGAGTACAATCATCTAAAAAGTTTTTAGGATCAAATAGATTCTCGCGGGTTACTATATCTTCTGAATTTCTAAATCGCGGTTTGTCTCTTTCGTTTTCCCAATGTGTGCGAACAAAACGATCCACATGTGTGAGATATGCCTTATGCAACGATATGTTAGCATCGGGATTTCTATCCAAAAAACGTTTTGTTTCTGCTCGCAATTCTTTTTGCCTTTCTGCTGTATATTCTTCGGGAGTGGTGCGGAATATAGTATCATCAAGGTTCAATTTTATAGAGTTACTTATCAGCGCCTTTATGTAATTTTCCATAGCCTTAAACTCTGATACGTATTTTTCAACAATGTCTTTCGGTTTTCTACATACGAGATATGACCCTTTGTGTTCGTCATTTTTTGTCCACAAGTTTGTACTCCTGAACGCCATATATCTATCAGAAATTACGCAATGCGAGATATTAAACATTGGAATAAAGTATATGCGCAATTGACATTCACCCAATTGGGGGTAGATTCTATTTATTATTGAGTCCATGCTACGATATACTCTCATCGTTGCGCCTTCCGTCTCTTGCGGTCCTTCTTTGAAAATCGTATTGTCAACCATTAAAATGTCCAAATGTGTTATGCGTTTTTGGCATAAACCATCTAATAATTATTTTAACAAAGAGTCGCGACTTTCTTCCGAAAAAGCATTCTCTAATGATTGTCCTTTCATCGTCAATGTTCCATGTGCTGTTCTGACAATTTCTCGCCGGATGTCAAAAAAAGCATCCGATGGAACCTCAGCAAGAATAGAAGAGTTTTTGTTCTGATAAATAGGGATTTTTTTTCCGTAAGCATGGTTTCGATTGGACATGCACCACCTCTATTGATTTTACTTGCAGGCAATAATGGCGTAGCATCAGCACCGCTTTCTTGTTCTTCCTGCATTCTTTTAATATCTTGTATTAGTGTCTGCGGGGTTTCGTAGCGTTTATTTTGTTCCTTCGCACACATTTTCTGCAACATATTTTCAATGTTTTCATTTACCGCAACACCGCTATCTCGAAACGATGGGATTGGTTGGTTACTACAGTGAGCGGCGATCTTTGCCTGTATACCTTCTATTTTATGATAGGGCGATTTACCGACTATCATAAAATAAAAAGTACAGCCAAGTCCGTAAATATCTGCTTGAATATTAACATCGCTAGGGGTTTGCCATTGCTCGGGCGCTGCATAATCTGCCGAGCCAAGCCCCTGTTGTGTAAGTGAAGTTGCGTCGTTGTGTGATTTCGCAAGACCAAAGTCAATGATTTTGGCGATTTTTTGAGAGCCGTGACCGGTAATCATAATATTCTTTGGCTTGATGTCCCGGTGAGTAATGCCTCGTTCAGCGACTGCTTGTAGTCCAGTGGCGATCTGCAAGAGGAAGCCAACGGCTTCCTCAAGTTCTATCCTCCCTGCTGCCGTGGACTCAACGTATTCCTGAAGATCTTTACCTTTGACATATTGCATAACAATCGCGCGTTTCCCCTTGACATGTGCCACGTTAAAAATCTGCACAACGTGTAGATCGTCAAGATAAGCAAGCTGTCTGATTTCTCTCTCAAATCGTTCTACCGCCTCTTGATCATTTTCTAAACTCTCCTGCATAAATTTAAGGACCACGCGCTCTCCTTGCTTTGTGTTATCTAGGGCGAGCCAAATGTTTCCCATTCCGCCGCTGCCAATTTGGCTGATCTTTGTGTACCTTTCTATTTGCGCAGTAAATTTTTTAGTTGTCTTACTTTTTTTCATCGGTTTTCCTGTTCCCAAAAGTTCCTGCTCAGCACAACGGAGTTTTTTCTGCAATGCCATCCTATTTTCTGCCGAGTCGCCTACGTCCCTCTTATGGAGTGAATAAAACTTTCTTGCACTGACCTGCCCTGGTGTGTTCCAGAGGTCATAAAATTTAGCAACGAGTACGTCAATCTTGACCAATAGGTCATATTCGTCTTTAGGATTATTCATTCCTCAATATCTCCATTGCTTTTTCGACAATTTTAATTTTTAGCCGAACGTTAGTTTCTGATATTTGAATTTGTTCCTTGAGTTTAAGTATTTTCACGATTTTAGACGCATTGTAGCCACCATAATACAGTCGGGCAACAGAACGAGTTTTGTCGTCTGGCAGTTTTTGCATGAGGCGTTCCCTCCATTCTTCCCACGGCAATTCATTCCGCATCACCACTTCATCGGGGAGTTCAGGAGACCAGCCGCTAATAAAATCTTGTCTTTGCTCTTGGAACGTGCAGTCTGTGTTTCCATTACTCACAAAAACTGACTGCCCGCGAACTTCGCCTCCGCCCCGTCTTAGAGCACGCCGCTTTCTACGTAAACTTATCCACTGATTCCGAGCGATTGCACACAATTTTTTCCAAAGTCGTGTATTGTCTAGCGACACGTGCGGCTTCTGTTTCATAAAGTCCCATAGCCCTTTCATCGCCAACGATGCCACGTCGTTTTCATCGTATTCCCGTTGGTGTTTGGAGGCAGACCTACTTATTTTGCCACTGATGAACCTAGTAAGCCAATTTCGGTACTCTATGAACGTAGCATTTCCTCCTCGATCGAGGAATGCCTTGCGCAACTCTTCAAAATCTTCATTTTCCATGGGGGCCTCAATTCCGTTAAACCAGTTTTTAGGAAAGTGAATCAATTCTAGCATTTTGATCTCCAAAAAACAATCCCCAGGGCCACATTTCAGTAAAACAGGGTGCGCGAAAGTTGGGCCGTGCGATTGGGCAAGATGCGTCAAGTTGGTGAGATTGTTTTTGATTTTCCTTCCCTTTTCCCCGGAGCCAGGCCATGCCAAACGCCCAACTGACCCCCGAACAAGTCCCAAGACGAAGCCGAGAAACTCTTCCTCGAACAAGTCAAAGCCTATTATCGCGACCTCTGACAAGCCGCTCAAAGTGCGCCTGTCGGAAAAATGATTGCACAAGCCGATGCCTTCGC
>Ga0099364_10007646_pt1 | contig 15370 bp, 16 predicted proteins | sample TergutTh196P3_FD_73070 | JGI IMG/M metagenome (GOLD analysis project Ga0099364, IMG submission 73070) | Microcerotermes parvus P3 segment gut microbial communities from Pointe-Noire, Republic of the Congo - Th196 P3 | ecosystem: Host-associated > Arthropoda: Insects > Digestive system > Gut ... | reverse complement strand
TAATATGTTATGGGATAAATCGGGTAGAGATTTGGGTTTTCTTGCTACAGGCAGTATTGTGACTACACAAGCAGTTTCACTTGCTCTGGGATGTGAAATAAAATCTCTCTTGCTTTGCGGTAATGATTTGGCTTTTGGATGGAATTTTTATGCACAGGGAACAGTTGCCGGGTTATCATATGAACATACAACTGACAGATTAAACATAAAAACCTCAAAAGAAGCCGAAATTGTCAGAAGAAACAGCCATTATAAAATTGTTAGAAAAAACAAATTTTATTTTACAAATCACCAGATGCTTGCTGCCAAAACTTGGCTTGAAGATTTGTTTAAAAATTGTTTATTATCTGTTTTTGATTGCAGTGAACCCGGCTGTTCTGAAGCGAGCGTTAAACATATAGATTTTGATGACTATTTAAAAATTGTTAAATTATATTGATATAGATTTCTAACCGCCCGCCTTCGGCGGGCGGTTAGAAATGGCTGTAATTAGTTAACTTAAAATATTATGAGAGGTTAAAATGATAACACTTCACAGATTAAATGGCAGTAAATTTATGCTTAATCCAAATCACATTGAGCTAATGGAGGAAACTCCTGATACTATAATTACATTGATGAATGAGAAAAAATATATAGTAACAGAAAAATCTCAAGATGTTCTTAACCTAATAGTAGAATACAATAAATCTATCAATGTTAATGTCAAAAAAATGGTAGTTAACGAAATTACCGAAAAAGATTAGTCGGGGTCAGAGCATATATCAATTATCTAACCTAAACCACTATAATTGCAACTTTTATAACTTTTTTGTCGCCTAAATTTAAGAAATTGCCGAAAATAATAGTATAATTTGATAAAAAATGTAACAATTTATCAAAATTGAAAAAAAATGTTGACATTAATTTGTATTAATAGTATTATGTCACATAATTATGGTTGATTTACAATTTTGATAAATTTCTCTCTCAAATAGAAAAAGTTTGTTTGAGAAGCATAGAAATTATTGTGAAGGTATTTTTATGGGCGACGATGAAAGAGATGATTTGTTAGACGACGAAGAGAGTGGGGGGCGGTCGGCGAGTTCCCCGGGTTCAGGTAAGTCAATGATTATTAAAATCCTTATGTTTGTAGGCGGAGGGATTTTATTGATAATTATGATTACAGGTATTTCATATCTTGTATCTAAGTCGGTGCAGGCAAGCAGTTATCAGATGCGTCAGGATATCGTTTCAGCTCCGCCTCCTCCGCCTTTGCAGGTTTTTGAGCTGCCGGCTTTTTCTAAGACTACTGCCGATCCACAGCCTCGTTTTTTGAAAGTGACGGTGGCATTGGGGTTTGATTTTAGTTTGCAGCTTAGTGGTGAGTTGACGAGTAGAAAAGAAGAGTTTCAGCATATTATCAATTTGATATTGCAGGGTAAATCTTTTGAAGATTTAAACTCAACGGTTGGAGCATTGGATTTAGCAGAAGAAATTAAAGCCAGTGTTAATGTTAGATTAGCATCGGGCAGAGTTAAAGAAGTGTATTTTACAGAATTTGTTTTAAATTGATTTATTTAAAATAAATTTATATTTTCGGAGGAAGCTATGGGTGATGGATCATTATCACAAGACGAAATTGATGCCCTGTTAAGAGGTACGGATGATATAGATGCCATGATGGGCGGGGGTGGATTTGCACAGGCTCCGTCTATGGGTGTCCCAAGTTTTGGCGGATCTGCATCTATATCGGGTGCAGATATAGGAGCTTTGCGTGAAGGATTTGCCTCGTTTGCAGGTTCAGTTGCCCCGTCTTTATCCGGATACTTGGGTGGCAAAAATCTCATTATATCTAATCCTGTTGTAGAGATTAAGAATCGAGATGCACTTGTAAGAGACCTAAGTCAGAGATATGTTCAAGTATCGTTAGACTATTCAGGTCAATTGAGCGGTAAAAATGTTATAATATATAACTTTCAAGATGCAGGAATTGTTTCTTCTCTTATGATGGGAAATGAGGCAGGAGCAGCTCTTTCAGATTTAACCGATGCTCATCAAAGTACAATTCAGGAATTTACAAATCAATTTTTGTCTTCCATTGCTACTCAATTGGGCATGAAAACAGGAGGGGCAGTTAATACCAGCCCTGCAATAGTTTCAATAATAAACAATCCTGCCAGCTTTGTTTTACCGCAGGGCGATATGGTGCTAATAACATATGATTTTGTTATTCAAGGTATATTGACTTCAAAATTGTATCATGTAATAGAGATGAATTTGGCATCATCTTTGGCAAGAATATTAGGCGGAGGTGGACAACAACAGGCTCAACAGCAGTCTTATACTCAACAGCCGCAGCAAACTATTAGTCCGGTTAAGTTTCCTCCTCTTGATGAGAGAGTTTTCCAAACTCCGGCAGGAGACATTTCCATTTTGTTAGATGTCCCTATGACACTTACGGTCGAATTAGGAAGAACATCTAAATTAGTTCAAGAAATTCTGGGGCTTGGAGAGGGGTCCATTATTGAATTGGATAAACTTGCAGGAGAACCTGTAGATATTTTAGTAAACGGCAAACTTATAGCAAAAGGCGAAGTTGTAGTTATAGATGAAAATTTCGGAGTTCGAATAACAGATATAGTAAGCCCGGATCAGAGACTTCTGAATTTTGGCAGCGAACACTAAATGATTTCAGGCTAATGCCTGAAATCATTTAAAATTTTTTTACGGTGTAATTTGTAATGAGACATAAAAAGACAAATGAAAGAAAATCAAAGATTGTATGGCTTATAGCTATATCGTTTTTTTGTATTTTGGCTTTATTGGGAACAGCCGAGTCTAAAAAAGCCGATTTAAAAAACGAAGACTCGATTCAAGCTCAAACTGTAGATAAAAATTCTGTAGAGAATTCAAATTCTGAAACAGAAGCACAAGATCAAGGTTTTTTTAGCAGAGAATTTAGCGAAGATGAGTTTGGTCCCAGGGTAGACGAGGGTTCATATGTTTGGAGTTTCATCAAAATGCTGTTCATTTTGGGCGTTATGGTGGCAATGTTTTATTATTTTTTCAGATATGTGAGCAAAAAAACCGGTGCAAATGTTTCTTCTCATGGTGTATCTACGACATTATCTATAATACCCATAGCCCAAAATAAATTTTTGCAAATTGTCGATTTAGGAGGAAAGGTTCTCGTACTCGGAGTATCGGACAATTCTATAAATTTAATTACAGAAATTACCGAAAAACATGAAATTGATAAAATTAGGGTTTCTCATCTAAACGACTCGCAAATTCAATCTACATCGAGTTCGTTTAGCGATTTCTTAAGAAAACAAATCGGAAATGTTCTCGATAAGGTTTCAAACAAAAACGAAGCAAGATTTGAGTTTTCAAGAGAAAATGATTATGGATTTGAACAGAAAGTAGACATAGAATATTTAAAGAAACAACGCAGTAGACTTAAAAAATTGAATGGTGTATCCAATGAATAAGAAATTACTGTTTACTGTTATATTTATTGCGTTTCCTGCCATATTGCTGGCTCAAGCAGGAAACTTTCAAATGCCAATACCTAAAATTGCATTTGATATAGAGCCTGCTGCAACGCCAAGGGATGTGGCTTTAAGTTTACAAATTCTTTTCTTGTTAACTATACTTACTCTTGCACCTTCAATAATTTTGATGATGACCTCTTTTACCAGGGTTTTCATAGTATTAGATTTTATAAAAAGAGCACTATCTTTGCAGCAAACTCCGCCTACTCAGGTAATTGCTGGGCTTTCTTTGTTTTTGACGGCTTTTATTATGGCTCCTACATTGAGCGAGATGAATGTTGCTGCTCTTCAACCTTATCTAAATGGTCAAATAAACAATGAGCAGTTTTTCAATCAAGGGGTGGGTCCTCTGCGTGAATTTATGTTTAGGCAAACAAGAGAAAAAGATGTAGCCCTGTTTATTCAACTTGCAAATCTTGAAATGCCCAACACGAAAGATGAAGTGCCTACATATTGTTTGATTCCTGCATTTATGATAAGTGAATTAAAGCGAGCATTTGAGATAGGTGTATATATATTTATACCCTTTATCGTAATTGATATGATTATAGCAAGCATTCTTATGGCGATGGGAATGATAATGCTGCCTCCTGTTATGATATCGCTTCCTTTTAAGTTGATATTATTTGTTTTAGTTGATGGTTGGAATTTAATAGCATATGAATTGGTTAGATCGTATGCAAATTAATTGATTTTGTGAGGATAATATGACTGATCTTCTAGTGATAAAAGTTTTAAGAGATTCGCTTGTTACGGTTTTGCTTGTAGCAGCACCTATTTTAGGAACAGGTGTTATTGTAGGATTGATTGTAGCTATCGTTCAAACTACTACATCAATACAGGAGCAAACTTTAACTTTTGTTCCCAAGATAGTAGCAATATTTATGGCAATAATAGTGTTTGCGTCATGGATAGTTAAAACTTTGGTCACTTATACCAATGAAATATTCAGTTTAATAGGGAGAACAGGTATGTAAAAATGGCTTATTTTGTATACCAATTTCAAATTTTTATGCTGGTGTTGATTCGCATGAATGCGATGTTTGTAGTTGCACCGTTTTTTTCAAGCGATGTAATTCCATTCAGAGTGAGGGCAATTGTATCGTTTTTGGTGACACTTATTATAGTGCCGGCAATTGTAACAAAGGGGTATTATATCCCCGAAAATATGGGTGAATATTTTTTAATGGCTATTCGTGAAGTAGTGATAGGATTATATATAGGATTTTTAGTAGCCTTGACCTTTAGCGCTTTTCAACTTGGTGCCCAGTTTTTTGCACTTCAAATGGGATTTGGAATGAGTGAAGTTATGGATCCCATATCGCAAATATCCATACCGGTATTGGGGCAATTGTTTAACCTTATTGCCTTGATTGTTTTCTTGGTCTTTGGGTTTCATCATCTTTTAATTCATGCTGTTCATAGCTCTTATGAGCTTGCCCCTATTATAAGCCTTGATGCAGAAGTAATAGGTAAACTTTTTCAATTTATGATTCACTCTTTTAGCGGTATGTTTATTATAGCTTTAAAAATTTCACTGCCCATAGTGGGTACATTGTTTTTGCTTACTATAAGTATGGGGGTTTTAGCAAAAGCTGCCCCCCAGATGAATATTTTGATGTTGGGGTTGCCTATAAATGTTACAGTTTCATTTGGATTGCTTGTAATAGCTTCACCTATGATTATTAGAATAATGCATGTTGCTCTTGAAAGGTCGTTTGCGTTTGTGGAAAAAGTGCTTTTATATTGGCCGGTGGCTGGATGATGAACGAAGAATTTAAAATAGAATACAAAATTGAATGTGAAAAACTTGTTTTTGATCTTCAACTTTTTGCTGCCGAAGATGAGGGGCGTACCGAGCAACCTACCGAGAAACGTTTGCGTGAAGCCAGAGATAAAGGGCAGGTTGCAAAAACTCAAGAGTTAGCTCAATCATTGGTGGTTATTTTTGGCATCTTAACCGTTGTTGCGTTGTCTCCATGGATGTTGGAAACTTTGGCAATTTTAATGAAAAGATTTTTTACTTCTTTTGCAACATATCACGTTACAGAAACAAGCATTAGAACCGATTTTCATATTATTTTGTTTCAATCGGCTAAAATAGTATTACCTGTTTTTCTAGTAGCAATGATAGCCGGCGTTATTGGCAATGTCATTCAAGTAGGATTTTTAGTAAGTGCTCATCCATTAAAAATGGATTGGAAAAAAATTAAATTTAGTTTCTCTTCAATGATGAAAAAAATATTTTTTTCTAAACGAGTCGCAATGAATTTGTTTAAATCAATATTTAAAGTTTTTGTAATAGCTTTAATAGCATATCTTGTAATAATGTATGATATAGATGATATAATGAAAACTCCTGATATATCTGTAGCCAAATCACTTGAATTGATAATGATAAGCGGATTCAAAATAATAGTATTCTCATTTGCATTTTTGCTTATATTGTCAATACCCGATTATTATTTTGAAAAACAAGAGTTTACCGAATCTTTAAAAATGGCTAAACATCAAGTAAAACAAGAATATAAAGAAACCGAAGGAGACCCAAGACTAAGAGCCAGATTAAGGGAAATGCATAGAAATCTCATAAAACGCAATATAATGCGCGAAATACCTAAGGCAGATGTAATAATAACAAATCCAACGCATTATGCTGTGGCACTTAGATATGAAAGAGAAACCATGCCGGCACCAATGGTTACGGCAAAAGGAATTGACAGCATAGCTTTAAAGATTAGAGAAATAGCTCGTGAAAACGATGTACGCATAATAGAAAATCGTTCTTTAGCTAGAAGGCTGTACGATGATGTAGATGTAGGAAGCATAGTACCCGAAGAATTGTATTATGCAGTTACAATAATTTATGCAGAATTACATAAAGAGAATTATAAAACGGCATGATGGTGTAAAAGAATAGAATGGCTGAGAATAAATCAAATTTTTTAGGAATAGATTTTAATAAATCTATGACATCAGATGTGATGCTGGGTATTGGAATAATAGCAATAGTTGCTATGCTTGTAATTCCATTGCCAACTATGCTTTTAGATTTTCTATTGGCTGTAAGTATAACGATAGGTTTGCTTATACTTATGCTTGTAATGTTTGTAAACAGGCCGTTTGATTTTTCAATATTTCCATCTTTGTTGTTGATTACTACTGTTTTTAGACTCGCATTAAATGTATCTTCTACAAGATTAATTCTTGTGCAGGGAAGTTCTTTTGATGGAAAAATTATAAGAGCATTTGGAGAATTTGTAGTAGGCGGCAACTATGTAATAGGATTTATAATATTTATTATTCTTGTAGCTGTTCAATTTATAGTAATCACCAAAGGTGCTACAAGAACATCTGAAGTTGCAGCAAGATTTACATTAGATGCGATGCCTACTAAATATGCGAGTATAGATATTGATGTGGCAAATGGCTATATAACCGAAGAGGATGCTAGAACAAGAAGAGAAGAAGTTAGAAAAGAAGCCGATTTTTATGGGGCTATGGATGGAGCTTCAAAATTTGTACAAGGAGATGTCAAGGTAGGTATATTGATTACCGTAATAAATGTCTTTGGCGGATTCATGGTTGGCATGTTAATTCACGGCGAATCATTTGATGCAGCTTTAAGAACATATACCCTTTTAAGTGTAGGAGATGGTTTGGTATCTCAAATTCCTTCATTGCTTATAACAACAGCTGCGGGTATAATAATAACAAGAGCCGAATCAAAAGATAATTTGGGAGAACAAATAGCCGACCAGATTGGAGCTCAACCGCGAGCTATGTTTATAACTTCGGGGGCATTAGGATTATCTGTTTTGATTCCCGGGTTTCCTAAAATTCCTTTGATTGTACTTGCTGTTCTTTTGGCTGCTTTGGGTAAAGTGCTTATGGATGCCAAAAAGAAAGAAGAACTTCAAGCAAAAGCAAAAGAAGCGGCAGAGCATAAGATTAGAAAACCTGAATCTGTCTTAGATGACAAACCGTTTGATATACTTGCCATTCATGTAGGATACCAGTTGATACTTTTAGCCGATCCAAGCAGCGGCGGCAGTTTACTTGAAAGAATAGGAAATATAAGAAAACGCTCGTATCAAGATATGGGTTTATTGATACCACCTATAAGAATATGTGATAATATGAATTTAGAACCCGAAGAGTACTCAATACAGCTCAAGGGTGTTGAAATTGGCAGGGGATTATTATATCTTGATAAATTGCTGGCAATGGATTCAGGAGAGGTTACCGAGAAAATATCTGCCCCTGAGTTTTTAGAGCCTGCATTTGGAATGAAAGCAATATGGATAGATAATGATATGAAAGATGCTGCCGAAAGCCGTAAATATATAGTTTCTGATTGTGCTACGGTAATAGCAGTACACTTAACAGAGCTTATTAAAAAACATGCTTCTGAGCTGCTGGGCAGGCAAGAAGTAAAACAAATTGTGGATAAATTCAAGAAGGATTATCCCGCAGTTGTAGAAGAACTTCAAAATGAAAAGATTACCAATGGAGATATACAAAAAGTTCTTCATAATTTACTAAGAGAGAGAGTTTCTATAAAGAATATGTTAACTATTATGGAAACAATGGCAACTCATTCGAGATTGAAAGACGATCCCGATATGCTTACCGAATATGTGAGGACGGCTTTAGCAAGACAAATTACACAAGATTATGTAGATAAAAATAATCCAAACGACTTATATGTTATTACGGTAGATTCAGAAATTGAAGCTATGATACGAAATGCTATTTTTGATGATCCCATGGAGGGAAGAATTGTAGCCCTTGATCCTCAATCACATAGTGCAATCGTAGGAGCTATGAGAGATGCATACAAGAAAGCTGATAACATGGGATATTTACCGGTGTTTTTGGTTTCTCCGCAAATTAGAAGTCTTGTTTTGACATTGTTAGAAAGAGAGATGCCGGCACCTGCTGTATTATCATATAGTGAAATAAATAGTGGATTGAAAGTTAATGTGGTTGCATCGGCATTATTGCCTGATGCGGCATAAAAATAAAAATATAAGAGGAGTGTAACATGAAATACGCTAAAATTAAAGCTGCAAATTACAATGAGGCAATATCTAAATTGCGAACCCAATATGGGAATGATGCAATCCCCATCAGCCATAAAAATATAAAAGAAGGCGGATTATTAAATTCAAGACTGTTTGGGAAAGAATTTGTAGAGCTTACTGTAGGAATTCCGGATAGGAAACCGGCTTCAAAGCTGCAGGCCGAGCCAAAAAGAGTGGATTATATTGTGGGTGAATCTACAGAAGATTTTTTAAATTCTATTAAGAAAACTTCAGCAATGAGTATACCCAGATCATCAATTATGAGTGAACCTGTAAGTAGTTCTCAAAAAGATTTTTCTATACAAAATGATAACTCAAATATTAACATTTCGACATTAGAAAAAGAATTTGCCGAATTAAAAGAATCGTTGAATAAGCTTATATCTGAACAAAGCAGAACAGGTGAAAAAAGATCTAAACTTTTTTCTGAAAATACTGCCATGCAAAAATGCTATGAATTGTTGAGGCGTAACGACTATAATGCAGAAGAAAGCGAAGTGATAATGGAAGAGGTTAAAAATACTGTAGGAAGAGAAGACAGCAGGGATGAATACAAAATAGAAAAAACGCTAAAAGAACTTTTGCAAAGTAAGATTATTACTACGGGTCCTATAAAAGCAGGCAACAAGAAAAAAATTGTAATGTTTATAGGAACCACAGGAGTAGGAAAAACAACCACGATTGCAAAATTGGGAGCTCTTCATGCATTGCGTGAAGGACAAAAAGTAGTATTCATAACAATAGATAATTATAGAATAGCGGCAACTGAACAGTTGAAGAAGTATGCCGAAATTATGAGGATTCCTATTTTTGCGGTTAACGATCAAAAAGAATTTAAGGCAATTGTAGCCAAAGAAAAAGCCGATATAATACTTGTAGACACTTCGGGGAGAAGTCATCGAAATCAAATGAAAATTGCCGAAATGAAAACTTTTGCCGACACAGTAAATTATGATCTTGAAAAAATTCTTTGCGTTAGTGCAAATACTAAAAAGAATGACTTAAACGATGTGTTTAAATCATTTGATGAGTTAGATTTTGATAGTGTAATAATAACAAAAGTGGATGAAACCACCTATATAGGAAATGTTATTGGTATTGCCGAAAAATATCATAAACCTATTTCTTATTATACTACAGGACAAGAAGTGCCTAATGATATAGAAATTGCCGAATCAAATAAACTTGTTGAATTGATGATCTCTGAGAACAGAGAAAAATTTTTATAGGAGATCTTAATGGATCAGGCTTCAAAATTAAGAAAATTGATGGAAAAAAATCCGGCAGCATCTCGTAAACAAACTAAAACTATAGCGGTTACAAGTGGAAAGGGAGGTGTGGGTAAAACAAACTTTTCTGCTAGTTTGGCTATTGCTTTGGCTCAGAGAGGTGCATCGGTAACTTTGTTAGATGCCGATTTAGGGTTGGCAAATATAAATGTTATATTTGGAGTTATTCCTAAATTTAACTTATATCATGTGATAAAGGGTAAGAAAAATCTCAAAGATATCATTATTCAAGTACCCGAAGGAATAAGAATAATTGCCGGTGCTTCGGGATTTCATCAGCTTGCAAATCTTGATACCGAAAAACGTAATGATTTTATAGAATCTCTTGCAGATATTGAAGGTGATGATTACATGGTTGTTGATACCGGAGCAGGTATATCTCAAAATGTTCTTAGTTTTGTTTTGTCGGCAGATGAAATAATTGTTTTAACCACTCCTGAGCTTACTGCCATAACTGATGCATATGGCATAATAAAAACAATTGTTTCACAATCTTCTGAAAAATCGATAAAACTCGTAGTTAATAGGGTAAATTCAATTTCAGAGGGTAATAAAGTGTCTCAAAAGGTTATAAATATAGCCGGCCATTTTCTAAATGTTAAAGTAGAATGTATAGGATATGTTTTTGACGATGTAAATGTTACAAAATCGGTTAGTGCTCAAAAGCCTTTTATTGTCAGTTTTCCTAAATCTAAAGCCAGTACTTGTGTAGAAAATATAGCAAATAGGATAATGAATATATCGGCTCAGCTTGAAACCGGCAAAGCTACCGGAATGGGTTCTTTTGTAAAGAGGCTTTTGGCGTTTTCTGATGATAAATAATGAAAAATAATGAAGAAGAATATTAATATAATTGAAAATAACTTGATTTGTTTAGCAGAGATTAATATTATGTTACATTATAGTCGAAAATCGAATGAAATGTGGAGTAAAAGTTTAATATGCTCAATATAAGTTTTTTTAGCACATTTTCATTCAAACTAAGAACGGCTATTATTTTGTCGGTAATGGCTTTTTTGGCTTCATTAGGAGCAAGTTTTTTCTCCGGAGCCGTAGTTTCGGTTATTATAATTAGGCTTATTGCAGCAATACTTATATTTGCAGCAATGGGTTATAGTATAGGTTATATATTTACTAAATATGTGCCTGAAATTGTAGCCCTTTTCCAAAGTAATTTTGGCAGCGATTCAGACCCCGAGATGATGCATGAGGGTTCCGGATTGGAAGGAATGGAGGGTGAATTTGGTATTGAAGGTGGAGAAGGGGATGGTTCATCTTTTACTGAAATGAGGGCAGATGAATTGCCGCATGTTTCAGAGGATGGGTCACTTGATCCTTCAGAAGGAAAATTGGGCAGACATATTTTAGATGCAGATGATATGATGCAATACGAGCCTGAATTAATGGCCGAAGCAGTAAGAACTATGATGACAAAGGATGAATAATAAAATCCCGGGTAGGAATTATGCATAACAAGAAGTTTCAAGAATTGGATGCAATAGGTGAAGATAAACTTTGGGATAGGTTTATCAAAAATAATTCAGATCAAGAAATAAGGGATTATTTTGTGATGAAATATGCACCGCTTGTGAAATATGTTGCCGGTAAGGTTTCTATGGGCATGCCGCAAAATATTGAATTCGACGATCTTGTCTCGTATGGGACATTTGGATTGATGGATGCAATAGGAAAATTTGATCCTGCACGCGGAATAAAATTTAAGACATACGCTATGACCCGAATCAAGGGAGCTATTTTTGATGAGTTGAGATCTATAGACTGGATACCGCGTTCAATTAGGCAAAAGGCAAAACAAGTGGATATGATTGTATCTGAACTTGAAAACAAGCTTGGCAGAACCGTAGAAGAAGAAGAAATAGCTCAAGAAATGGGAATTTCTGGAGATGAGTTTCAAAGTCTTTTAAATAAACTATCGGGAACATCAATGCTTTCTTTAAATGAGATATGGTATTTGGGTGATGATAGCGATGAGCTTTCAATATTAGAGACGCTTGAAGCACCTGAAAGTTTAAATCCCGATGTATTGATTGAGAAAGAAGAAATTAGAGACTTTATTATTGAGGCAATTCAAAAACTGCCCGATAAAGAAAAAAAAGTTATAGTGCTGTATTATTATGAAGATCTTACTCTAAAAGAAATAGGGGAAGTTCTCGAAGTTACAGAGAGCAGGGTCTCCCAGTTACATACTAAAGCCATAATGAGGCTTAGGGGGCGGCTGGGGAGAATAAAATCTAGTATAGTAAATTGATATGACCACATTTAGGCAACTGGTTCAGGAAATTGATTTTGCAGAAGATGACACTTCTGATGATTTAATAGAAGTGTATGCCGATTCTGTGAAACAGGCACTTCAAGTTGCTGCCGAAGCTTTTGATGCCGATGTTCTTCAGCTTGATTATCAAATTTTGAAAAAAGGTTCTTCCGGATTTTTGGGTATGGGAAGATTGCCATATCGTGTTTTAGTTCGTAAAGTAATAGAAAACGAACCGCTTAATGATATGGAAGATCTTGAAGCAAAACTAATGGGTAGTGTGCCGGGTGCTTCCTTAGAGGATAAGAAGGATAAAGACGGCTATTTTATAGTTCAAGTTATAAGAAAAGGTGTAATGCTGCGTGTTTATCCTTCCAAAGGGAAAGGTTCTCAAATCAATAGCAATCAGGTTATAGCAAAATTAGCAGCTATGCGTATAGAAAAATATGATTCTGCAATAATTGATCTTGCAGTAGAGCAAACTACCGGCGAAAGAATGAAGATTGCAGAATGGGAAGCAAATCCAATTTTTGACAGCACGATGAAAATTGAAATAAGTAAAGATGAAATGAGGGCATTTGTGCATATAACGCCTCCTAGATATAATGGCCGAACTTTTGAATTTGAAGATATAGTTACAGCTTTATCTGTAGAGGGAATAGTAAAAGGAATAGATCAAGATCGAATACAAAACTATTTTGATGCTGCCGATTACAGTACACCATTATTGGCAGCAGAGGGACAAAAACCTGTACAGGGACAAGATTCCAGATTAGAGTATAAAGTTAGAATCAATAGAGGAGATATTGTTTTTGGAGAAGACGATGACGGAAATGTCGATTTCAAAAACCTTGAACTTATAGAAAATGTTATAGCAGGACAGTTGCTGGCAGTAAAACTTCCGCCCGATAGAGGAATTACAGGTTTTACGGTAAAAGGCAAGGAAACCCCTGTAAGAGCCGGAAAAGAAGTGCCTATAAAATTTGGCAAGGGGGTAATGCTGTCGAGTAATGGCATGGAACTAACGGCAGAGATGAATGGTCAAGTTGTGTTTAAAAGAGACATGATTAGTGTAGAAAATGTTCATCTTGTTCCCGGAGATGTCGGACCTCAAACCGGTAATATTAGCTTCTTGGGTTCTGTTATGGTAAATGGAAGTGTTTTAGATAATTATGCAATAAAAGCAACCGGAAATATTGAAGTAAAAGGAACGGTGCAGAAAGCATTTTTAGAATCTGAAGCCGATATAATAGTTAATCAAGGAATTTCAGGAAGAAATGAAGCAAAAATAGAATCTACAGGCGGATCTATTTTTGCAAAATTTATACAAAGTGCCAATGTTATGGCTGCACAAAATGTATTTTCACCTGAGGGAATTTTGCACTCAAATGTAGATGCAGGAGACAAGATCATAAGTCTTGGTAAAAAAGCAAAAATAATAGGCGGAACTTACAGAGCAGGAGCCGAACTAAATGCAAAATTTTTAGGAGGGGAAGGCGGGTCAAAAACCGAAGTATGGGCAGGAGTAGACCCGCAAATTTTGACTAAGCAAAACAGTCTTGAAGATGATGCACAAAAACTTAAAGCCGAACTTGACGAAGTAGAAAACAATATCAATGCAATGAATGTTCAAAAACGAACAGGAAAATTTAACGAAGAAAAAGAAGCACGTCTTCAAGAATTGATAGAACAGCAAACACTTATCAATGAACAGATTGAGACAAACAATAAAGAAACTGAAGAAATATATGGTGTTATAGAAGCATTGCCTCCTATAGGTAAAATATGTATTGAGAAAAAAATAACAAGGGGTGTTTCTATATTTATAAATGGATCTACTAAGAGACTTGATACAGACTTCAATAATGTAAAATTTATACAGTCTACTAAAAAACAAAAATTGAAAAATATTAAAACAGGAAAATATGAGGAAATGTATACAATTCAAGTGGAAAATTATGAACCGCCTGAATTTGATAGAATAAATCCCAAAATGGCAGGTTTAATGGGAGGAGCAGGCAAAGGGAAATAATTAATATGACTATAAGACCATTGGATATGCAAACAAATATCTCACAAATGAGTGAAGTGGGCAGAGCCGAGCAAGCCAGAAATACATCTCTTCTTGCCCAGCAATCTATTTTGGGTGAAGAGTCGACAAAGTTAGAAAACTTAAAGAAAGAAAGATTAGATGAATTAGAAAAAACAGAAGAGACTAAGTTTAAAGATGTATTAGACCAAGATGAGAAGAGAAAGAGAGAAGAAAATAAGCAAAATGCCAATCATGATGACACAAGTCAAGGCGAAGACGAACCTAAATATGATCCCGATAAAAAATATGGAAGATTTTTAGACGTATTAAGGTAATTTTTTTAAACAATTTAAGGAGACATAATAATGACAATATTTTTGATAGTTTTAATTAATCTTTTAATGGGAACATTATTTTATGTAATAATAAGCCTCAAACTTGAAAAATCGGCATCAGAATTCAGGTCAAAAAAACTTAGAAGAGAAGTAGATGAGATAATAAGAGAATTTAATGAAACTGCCGAGAGAAATATAACTCTATTAGAAAACAAAATAGCAATATTAAAGAGATTGATTGATAATAATGATAATGATAGTCTTAAAGGAGTAAATATACTTTTAAAAGAAGCAGATGAGGATTTTAACCAAATCGAAGCCGAGGAACCCACAGATAAAAGTATTTTATCCAAAAAAGATGTTAAAATTGAACAATTACCTAAAAAAAGCTTGAAACAATCATTTACTTATATTATAAGTGAGATTGGTAAGCTGGTTCGTAAAAAACTTGAATTATATGTAGGCGGTGTTCAATCAAATCATGTTAATTCAGAGAATTTAAAGTTTCATTTAGATGAAGCCTTAAACGAAGAAAGTAAAATTGCAGGTGCTGTAACTAAAGAAAATCATCCAATTGCTAAAAATTTTGAAGAAATAGAAGAATTACTAAGTGAATCTACTGATAAGTTAGCAAACGAGATGATTGAAAATGAAAACCAAATCAGAGAAGAAATAAAAAAACGTTTTGATAAGAGTAATGATAAGTTTTTACTTGTAAACCAATTAATTTCTGATGGTTTTTCTATAGAAGATATAAGTAAATATTCAGGAATGCCAAAAGGTGAAGTTAAGTTGGTGTCAAATTTAATCAGATAAAAT
>Ga0099364_10007645_pt1 | contig 15371 bp, 17 predicted proteins | sample TergutTh196P3_FD_73070 | JGI IMG/M metagenome (GOLD analysis project Ga0099364, IMG submission 73070) | Microcerotermes parvus P3 segment gut microbial communities from Pointe-Noire, Republic of the Congo - Th196 P3 | ecosystem: Host-associated > Arthropoda: Insects > Digestive system > Gut ... | reverse complement strand
TTATGAATTTAGGTTTACTTGCATCAGGACTTGTATTGGGAATTTCTGCAATTGGTTCGGCTATAGGTATTGTTACATCAAGCCAGGCGGTAATTGGTGCCTGGAAAAAATGTTATTTGGCCGACAAACCTGCCCCAATGACACTTCTTGCATTCGGCGGCGCTCCCCTTACACAGGTTTTCTATGGATATATCCTTGGTCTTCTTTTCATGAAACCTGCAGCGGAAGCCAATCCCGAAATGGGGCTTTTCTATCTATGTCTTGGTGTAGCCGCCGCATTGGCAATTTGTGCTTCCGCAATCGTTCAGGGTATTGTAGGAGCAGCAGGTGCAGATGCCGCAGGAGAGACAGGTCAAGGCTTTGTTAACTATATGATGCTTGTAGGTATTTGTGAAACCGTAGCTATTTTTGCCATGGTTCTTTCAATGATAAATCTATAGACCATATATTTGTATAGTGCCTCGTTCTTCAAGACAGATTAAGATTGGCGGCATTAAACATTCCGCCGGATTTGTTGATGAAATAAATCTCGGCGGAGGTCTTCCCGTGCTTATTCAAACCATGTGGAAGGAAAGACTCATCTCCTCTGATATTGAAAAGCCCGATAAATTAATTCTCCGTATAGAAGGTCTAAAAAAAATGGGCTGCAGCCTCCTGCGCTTTGCGGTTCCCGATCCGGAAAGTGCAGACCTTCTTGGAAAGCTCTCTACAATGGTGTCCATGCCTCTTGTGGCCGATATTCACTTTGACCATAAGATAGCTCTTCGCTGCCTGGACTTTCCAATTGCCAAAATCCGCATAAATCCCGGCAATTTCGGCCATAGATCCGAGGCCGGGGATAAAATTAAATCGCTTTTGGATAAGGCAGGGGAAAAATCAGTCCCAATCCGTATAGGCATAAATGGGGGAAGTCTGCCCAGAGATCTGCAAAAAGATGTAGATAACGGCAGTTTGCAGTCCGACAGGGCACTTTTCCTGGCTGCAGAAAGGGAGTTATCGATTTTTGAGGAATTTAATTTCACAAATGTTCTTGTCTCAATAAAAGCCTCCACTATTGCCGATACTATAAATGCAAACAGGTTATTTGCCGAAAAGTACGATGTTCCCCTGCATATTGGGGTAACCGAGGCCGGCCCCCTTATTGCAGGTGTGGTAAGATCCACCTTTGCCCTAGCAGAACTGTTAAAAGAGGGAATTGGAGACACCATTAGGGTCTCTCTTTCGGATACAGTGGAAAGAGAGGTAATAACGGCAAGGGAAATTCTTAGGCTGGTGAATGAAATTCCGGATATTCCGGAACGATTTTCCGGTAAAAATGGAAATGGAATAAGCATAATTTCCTGTCCGCGCTGCGGCCGGGCTAGTTTTGACACCCATGCTTTTACTGAGCGCTGGCAAAACCGCCTATACGGCATGGATAAAAACATAATTGTGGCAATAATGGGCTGCGAGGTTAATGGTCCGGGTGAAGCCCGGCATGCGGATTTGGGGATAACGGGGACTGGAAACAGGATATTGATTTTCAGCAAGGGAAAGCTTGTCCGTACTGTGGATAATAAGGACGCAGATTCGGCTTTTGAAGAGGAGCTTGAGAGGGTTTTTGATGTTTAAAAGGGTTTTATTTACTTTTGTTTTATTATTTCTTTCCATTGGGATATGGGCTCAGGAAGACAGACCGGCCGAGCAGCCATGGCTTGTTAACCAGCCATGGTGGTTTACACTGGAAATCGGGAAGCTTCATTTCAGTAATGGTTCCTATGGAGATGCATTAATGGCATTTGAGGATGCCAGACGTTCAAGATATTCACATTTTTCCCGTATGGAAGATGAATTAATCATCTTTCTTTCGATCCCGGAAGTAAGGCGTTTAGGCGATTCCCTTGATTTCATAGAATGGTATGTTTCCGAGCAGAATGAAACCAGAATTTCGAATATTTTACTGGAAATTTATCATTATTTTCCAAAAACCGGTTTGGGTTCCTCTGTTTCCAATGCTTTGGATGCTTTGGATACCCTTAAAACTTACCCGGAAGCGGAATTCTGGCTGGGTGAATGTTTCCGCGTGGAAGGGGAACTGAATCTGGCTCTGCGTCAGTATGAAAGAGCCCTAAGCGGAAGGGAACTTTTTCTAACCCCCGACTTTGATCTTGAAATAAGTTATAGACTCTTCGACCTCCATAATCTTAGGGGAGATTATAACGAAATGGAAAGAAGGGGAAGGGAAATTCTTGATGGCAATGATTCTACAGGATCTCCAAGGGATTTTCTGTGGTCGCAAAACTTGATGCGTGCTGCCATGATCAGGATGCTTGAAACAGGCGGGATAGACAGGTTTCTAATGTTTTACAGGCATGACAATATTCCCACAGAAAGGGCGCATAGGGAACTTGGCTTCTATCTATACACAAGGGGACGCTATATAACTGCCCTTGATAATCTTATGTTTGCCTTTCTTATTCAAAATACAATCATCATTAATGAAATTCTTAGAAGGGATTTTGATTATGTCTATACAGATCTTGGTGATTTAATGACCATGATAGGTACAAGACGGGATTTACTGTCTTTTATGGAAGAAATTGAATATTTTAAGACCATTTATTATTTTGCATCCACCCTTCATGCCAATGGAAAGACCATTCCTGCCCAGGAATTGTGGGATTTCCTTGCCACAAGCCTCATTGCCGGTGAGTGGGGGGAGAGAGCCAGAAGATCCGGCACACCCTTTGTCGAAAGTGTAGTGGTTTTACCCTGATTGACAGACAAATATATTTTATTGTATTCTCACAGGGAAGGAGATACGAATGGGACAGGCAAGTAAGAACTCACGTACAGCCAGCGCAACTCAGAAGTTTTTCTGCTCATGCGGCGGTGAAGTTAAAATGAAAACCCTTTTTGAAAACGGGAAAATCAAAAACACAGCAGAATGCGATAAATGCAAACGGAATGAAAGACGTCCGTCTGATTTTAAATAGGGAGGATTCTTTTGGCAAAGAAGAAGTCGTCCGCAGAAAAGCGGCACAGGCAAAGTGAAGAACGCAGACTAAGAAATAAATCGGTTAAATCATCGGTAAGAACAAGTGCAAAAAAATTTGTTGCCATTGCATCTAAATCCGGAAAGAATTCCGAAGAAATTGCAAATGCAGAACTTGCCCTAAAGGATATGATCAAAAAAATAGACTCTGCTGCTCAGAAAGGAATAATAAAAAAGAATACTGCGGCCAGGAAAAAGTCCAGAATGCAGCGTCTTTTTAATAGCATAAAAACTGCATAGTAAAAACTCTTAATGGCCAAGCTAACCAAGGCGGATATTATTGACGCCCTGTACGAGAAAACCGGCAGGGAACGCAGGGATATTAAGGATTTTGTAGATCATTTTCTGGATGAAATAAAAGAAGCCTTAATATCCAATAAAACAATAGAGTTCCGGGGCTTTGGCACCTTTGAAATAAGGATCAGGAAGGGTCGCCGCATTGCACGCAATCCGAAAACAGGCGAAACATTTTCTGTTAGTCCTCATGGGATTGCGGCTTTCAGGGCGGGCAGGCAGCTAAAGCAGGATATCTGGAAAATAAAATCCAAAGATGAAACAGGTAAGGATAATGAAAAAGGGACTTAGAGCAGCTCTGGAAAATTTTGGAGCTCTTATTCTTGCATCCCTTTTATTCGCGGCTTCCCATCCCAATATTCTTTTTTCAAACGGGCTTCCCTTAATTGCCTGGTTTGCATTCATCCCTGTTTTTTGGGTAATAAACCGCAGTTCTCTTCCGGCCTCCGCCCTGTACGGTGCTTTTTACGGTTATGTTTCATATAACCTGTTTAATTACTGGCTCAGTGTTTTTCATCCCCTTGCAGGTTTAATTGTAAGCTCCATCTATCTTGTTTATTTTACAATTCTATTTCCCCTAATGGTATTGGCATTTCGCCTTTTTCCGAAAAAATATTATATCGTTCAATTCCTTTTGTTTATCGCCTATGAATATTTAAAAACACAGGGTTTTTTGGGTTACTCATACGGAATTACCGGTTATACCCAATGGAGGATGATTCCTATCATTCAGATTGCGGACATTGCGGGAGTGTGGGCTGTTTCTGCCCTTGTTGTTTTTCCTTCGTCATGGCTTGCCGCATTTCTGCATGAAAACGGTTTTCCCGGAAAACCGGCTTTATTTAAAAAATACCTTAAAAATATTCCCCAATCCTTTATTGTCTTTTTTAAACGTGAACGAATTGCAGCTCTTGTATGGATTACTTTTTTACTTTTTACCATTGTTTACGGATTTGCATCTCAGGTAAATTATTCCAATTCACGGACTGTTAGAATTGCAATGATCCAGCATAATACGGATCCCTGGGCTCCTTCCCATGCTCCTTCCTATGCTCAGGCAATGGATGAATACAGGAACGATTTTAATGTGTTAAGGCGGCTTTCCGATGAAGCCCTTGCGGCTCATCCGGATACGGATCTTGTTGTCTGGTCGGAAACGGCCTTTGTACCACGAATTCATTGGCATACCACTTTCAGGAATGATTTACTTTCACTCATTCTTGTCAGGGATCTTCTAAATTATCTTGGCTCCCAGGAAGTGCCCTTTTTATTAGGAAACGATGATGCCAGAAGTGATCCTGAATTAAATCCCAATCCGGAATATAACCATATCGTAGATTATAATGCCGTTATGCTATATTACCGGGGAGAATTAACCGGACTTTATAGAAAGCTGCATTTGGTTCCATTTACAGAGCACTTTCCCTATCAAAGGCAATTGCCATGGGTATACCAGGCTCTAAGGGATGCCGATACCCATTTCTGGTTTAAGGGAAGTGAAGCTACCGTTTTTGAATCCGGTAATTTAAGGTTTTCTACGCCAATCTGTTTTGAAGATACCTTTGGTTACCTGACCAGGGACTTTGTCCGAAATGGTGCGGAAATAATTATTAACCTGTCAAACGATGCATGGTCAAACAGTTTGCCTGCCCAAATGCAGCATCTTTCCATGGCAGTTTTCCGGGCTGTGGAAAACAGGAGATCCATGGCAAGATCCACCGCATCCGGAATGACATGTGCCGTAGATCCAAACGGTGCTGTCTTTGCCATGGCAGAACCCTTTACCGAAGCCTGGCTTAGTGCGGAAATTCCTGTCTATACTTCCAGAAACAGTCTATACACGAGGTATGGAGATTATTTGGGACTTCTATTCCTTTTCCTTGCAATTTTAATGTTGATTATTGGGGCTATTAAATATATAATGGGGAAAAGCTCACCGAGGTAATTATGAATAGACAAAAAAAGATACTCATTGCTGATGATGAAGCCATAAACCTTGATTTTTTTGATCTAATGCTGTCAAAACTTGGCTATTCTGTGGAAAAAGCAAGGGATGGAGAAGATGCACTGGAAAAGGTCAGGAAATTTCATCCGGATCTTGTCCTTTTGGATAATATAATGCCCAAAATGACCGGTTTTGAGCTTACAAAAATAATTAAAAACGATTCCAAATACAGGGATATTCCCATAATCATGCTTTCTGCACTGGACGATGTAAAAGCCAAGGTGGAAGGTTTTGAACTGGGCGTTGAGGATTATATTACAAAGCCCTTTAATTTCTATGAAGTACTTTCCAGAATCAAAGCAGCATTAAGAAACAGGGAAATATATGCACAGATTGTTTTAAGGGAATCCAGACTGGCACTTGCGGAAAAGCTGAATGCAGACATGAAGAATGAGTTGACCGAATTTGCCAAAACTGTAGATGAGATTGAAAAACTTCATGGTATTTCTGCCAAATCCAAAAAACTTAAAAAACATCTTGCGGAAATTAACTCCAATATAGAAAAGACAATTACAGAATGGGAACAGCTTAAAAAAAGAGAGATCGATCTGCCTGTTCTGGAAACGGAATTTCGCACGAACCTGAAACAGGAGTAGGATATGGCCAGAATGGACGGGAAAAGGAAAAACCAAAAGCTGGTGGTATTTGGAGCGGGAACCAGTTTTAATGGCGTATTACGTTTCAGGGAATCACTCTGCATACAGGGGAAATTTAAGGGAACCATAGAAGAATCCGGAGATTTAATTGTAGATAAGGGTGCTGTGGTGGAAGCAAACAATATTTCTGTCAGTTCCCTTATGGTATATGGAAAGCTTGTTGCCGCCGTTAAGGCATACGACAAGATAGACATGTTTCCCGGAGCCGAGGTTCATGGGGATCTATATGCAGCAAGACTTAGAATTGCAGACGGAGTCCTCTTTGAAGGTCAATGCAGCATGACGGGTTTAAGCAAGGATGTCGAAATTTTTTCAAGACCCACAGAAGAAATAAGGGCGGAACTGCAAAGAATAAATGAATGAGCCGGTTATAGTTTCTGCTTCTGATTTCTGCGAAAAGACGGCAGATTATGCCAAGGAACTTGTGGAGCTTTTAACGCTCAGGAAGGAAAACCTTGTTTTGGCTGAATCCTGTACTGCCGGTCTTGCTGCGGACTGTATTGCCGGGATTCCCGGTGCATCCGCTGTTTTATGGGGTTCATTTGTATCTTATACTGCCGATGCCAAGGCAAAGATGCTGGGAATTCCTTTGGAATTGATAGAAAAACATGGCGCTGTAAGCATTCCTGTGGCGATTGCCATGGCGGAAGCAGCTTTAATGGAGAGTTCAGCCTCCTGGTCCTGTTCTGTAAGCGGTTTGGCAGGTCCCGGCGGAGACGGCTCCGATAAACCCGTAGGCAGCCTCTGCATTGCCATTGCCTGCAAAAATTCCGGCAATCTTTCTTCGGAATCCTTTTCATACCTTGTAAGGGAAGGAAATATGGTTCCCCAGAGAAATGAAATAAGGCTTGCGGCAGCCGCCCTTATTTTTGAACATATTTTGAAAAAAATAATGCAGAATGAAAAATAATTCTATTGGATATTGACACAGGAGAGTATTATTTATATTATTTATTCGGAGGGAACACCCTGTTCCGGAATACCCGGTGCAGAGTTTCGTTTTTTAATAAAGTCTATTTTGAAAAAAAAATTCAGCAAATCCAACTTTTTCCAATATCCTGAAATCCATTCCATCGGAGAAAACCAATGGCAGTTATGAAAAGAAACACAAAAACAAAAACAGAAATCGATGAAATCCATAACATGGAAGTAAACCACAACATGGAAGAGAGCCATAACATGGATGAAAGGCACAGCCCGGAAGATTTCCATAATGCGGAAGATTCCATTATTGACAACATTGATCTTGCGAATATATCGCATACCGGAAGATCCAATAAAAGAAATTCCTTTCAGAATAAAAATAACAGAAAATCGCCTCATAAAAATTCCCATTCAAAGAATTTTATTGAAGCAGATTCATATGAAATTGAATCCTTCGACCATGATTCTGATCAGGGATCTTCAGCCAATGGCTCCAAAACCGTGGTTGTCAGGACTAAACCCAGAAAGCCTTACAGGGAAATAAGGGATGGCGGCAGGAATTTTGACAATGCAGCCATACCCGAGCAGGCAAGAACCGAGACCGTCTCCCGGGAGCCGTCCGAATCTCTGCCTTTGCCCAGGCTTCCTTCCATGCCGGACATTTACGGCAGGCCGGAACCCCGTTCCGATCATGATAACGGGAAGCCCAGGCTAACCATTAATGAATTAACCCGTCTTAACATGATAGATCTCAGGGAGCTGGCTGTTGTTTACAATATTCCCCATGACGATCTTGTTTCCTTTAAAAAACAGGAAATTATTTTTACCCTCCTAAAAGCACATACCGAAAGGGGAGGCATAATTTACGCCTACGGCTCTCTGGAAATTCTCCCCGATGGCTATGGTTTCCTACGTAGTCCCCAGAATTCCTATCTACCCGGTTCTGATGATATTTATATAAGTCCAAGCCAGATTAGGCTCTTCGCCTTAAAAACGGGCGATACAGTATACGGCCAGATAAGGAGTCCCAAAGAAGGGGAAAGGTTCTTTGCCATGCTTAGAGTGGAGACCGTTAATTACGATGATCCTTCAGTAGCCCAGAACCGCATTCCCTTTGACAACCTTACCGCTCTATATCCGGATGAGAAACTGGATTTGGAAAATGTAACAGAAGGGGTCAGTGAAAGGATCATTAATCTTTTTTGTCCCATAGGAAAGGGTCAGAGAGCTTTGATTGTATCGCCTCCAAGAACCGGAAAAACCATAATGATGCAGAAAATTGCAAATGCAATTACCAGGAATCATCCGGAAGTCTACCTTATTGTGCTATTGATTGATGAACGCCCGGAGGAAGTTACCGACATGGAAAGGACGGTCAGGGCGGAGGTAATATCTTCGACTTTTGATGAGCAAGCTACCCGTCATGTTCAGGTAACGGAAATGGCTCTGGAAAAGGCAAAACGTCTTGTAGAGCATAAAAAGGATGTTGTAATTCTATTGGATTCCATTACCCGTTTAGCACGTGCATATAACCAGACCGTACCAACTTCCGGCAAAATCCTTTCCGGCGGTGTGGACAGCAATGCCCTTCATAAACCAAAACGCTTTTTTGGTGCGGCAAGGAATATAGAAGAGGGCGGTAGTTTAACGATAATTTCTACGGCTTTAATAGAAACCGGCAGCCGCATGGATGAGGTTATCTTTGAAGAATTTAAGGGAACAGGCAATATGGAAATAAATCTGGATCGCCGAATTTCGGACAGAAGACTTTTCCCTGCCATAAATATAAAGAGATCGGGAACCAGAAAAGAGGAGCTTCTGCTTTCAGAAGAAGAGCTGCAGAAGATCTGGGTGCTTAGAAAGGTAATTAACCCCATGGACGATATAGAGATCATGGAGCTGCTGGTTGACAGAATGAAGAAATCAAGGAATAATGAAGCGTTCCTGCGTTCCATGAATACCGGTTCTGCCGCTCTGGAATCATGATTTTTGAACCTGATTATCTTGGTCAATAAGTACTGGAGGATATAAATGAAAGAAAAAATTCATCCCAAATACGAGCTTACAAAAATTAATTGTGCTTGCGGGAATGTAATCGAAACCCGTTCTACAATGAAAGATATAAAAACAGAAATTTGCTCTGCCTGTCATCCTTTTTTTACAGGAAAGCAGATTCTTGTAGATACTGCCGGTCGTATTGAGCGCTTCCGCAGAAGGTATAATATTAAGGAAGTTCAGGAAGCTTAGGGCCAGTAACCCAGGATTCTGGGTTCCTCCAGTCTCCATAAAAGAATAATTTCACAGGGCATTTCTTCTCCGTTTTCAAGGTGCAGGATACCTGTAACCCTAATCATTGGACCAGTTTCTTCCCATTGGGTGTATTGAATTGACCTTACCAGATCCGGGTTAAGTGTTCTTATTCCGGTATAATTCCAGGGTGCATCTGCATGGTAGGGGCCTGTACGGAAGAGCATTGCCAAATAGACTTCTTCATTGTAATTCGGACGTAAATCACTTTCATACTGGTCTTCTCCCTGCAAGATTAAAAAACCCCTGTCCTTGTTCCTGAAAGCCAGAGAAAGGGTTTCCAAATAAGAGCGCGGTATGGAGGGAAGGGCTCTGAAGGGAGCCGTACCAAGCCCATCGGGAGGAATCGGCATTGATGCTGCGGAGCCAGGAACTATGCTTCTAGTGACATTGGCTTGAATATTTTCTGTCCTATTTTCCTGATCTTCGGTAATTACTGAGCCGTTTGATGTACATGAAAAAATAAAAAGAAGGCAGAAAAGGCAGAATAAAAATAATGCTTTCATATTTTAATTATAATATATTTTTCAAAAAACCGAAAAAAAAATATTTTTCCTATTGACATTATTGTTTTAGTGTGCTAGTGTTGTAGTACACTCTAGGAGGCAATATGTCCTTATGGGAAAAATGGAGAAATAGCTTTGATGACAGAATGCCTATTTACAGGCAGATTATCCTGTTATTTTACCAGGCCTTTGTCCGCGGAGAAATTTCTCCCGGGGAAAGAATACCTTCCATCCGCGAAATGGCTGCATATTTAAAGGTTAATACCAATACAATGCAGCGTGTATATCAGGAAATGGAAAGGACAGGATTAATTTCCAGTAAAAGAGGTACAGGATATTTTTTAACGGAGGATGTTTTAATGGTTAAAAAAACACAGATGAATCTTGCTCATGCATCCATGAATCGTTTTATAGAAGAGATGCGGGCGATTGGTTCAAAGGACACTGAAATTATCGAAGATTTAAAAAAATACATGGAAGGAGGGAATAAAGATGGAAAAGATTCTGGAAATTAATTCACTTGTAAAATCATTCGGCAATAAAAAAGCTCTTGACGAAGTGAATCTGGAAATTCCGATGGGTCTAATTACCGGTTTACTTGGTCCCAATGCATCCGGGAAAACAACCCTGCTTAAAACAATTGCCGGCCTCTATCATCCATCCGGGGGCAGTATTTGCTATTATGGCAATGTAACTGCCGGTGCGGCTGCCAGAGCTACAATAAGTTTCTGCCCGGATACAATGGTTTTTCCGCCATGGATGCGTGTTAAAGATGCCTTTATGTTTTTTTCCGACCTATATCCCGATTATTCTGCGGATAGGGCGGAGAAGGTAATGAATATTCTGGAGCTGGATGAAGTCCAAAAGATGCGGATAAGCCGCCTGTCCAAAGGGATGAAGGAGAGGCTGGCATTCTCACTTTGCCTTTCCAGAGAAACTATCCTGTATTTACTGGATGAACCTTTAGATGGAATAGATCCCGTAGGAAAAATGAAGGTAATCGATGCCATTTTAGCCATGAAAAGCGATAATGCATCCGTTCTTATTTCCACCCATCTTGTAAAGGATATAGAGAGAATTCTGGACAATGTATTTTTTTTATCGAAGGGAAAAATAATTTTCTCCGGTTCCTGTGACCAGATGAGGGAGGAGAAAAATAAAACTGTAGAAGAAGTTTATCTGGAGGTGTTTTCCAATGAAATTGCTTAAATATGCTTTTTTGGACGGGCTTTATATTAGAGGCATTGCATTTGCTGTTATTTCTGTAATGAATCTGGTATTTTTGTTTTTTGCTTCATTTGAAAATCAGCACTTTGCAGCTCTTGTTACTTTTGTATCTCTTAGCGGAACGGCAATAGCGGTAATGATTGTGTTTAACATTATCGGGGACATAGTAATGGTAAGACAGATATTTTCTGCTCCCAGAGCTTATCTTTATGCACTAAGCCCCGTTAAACGCTGGAAAAACCTTCTTGCAAGAATTTCTGCAATGATGATTATGGATATGACTTCCATGGTATTGGTAATAATTCCTGTAGTAATTTTATCTCTCAGACTTGCCGGGTTAAATTTGAATGACCAGATATTTTCGCTGGCTTATAGACAATATTTTCCGGGAATGATCGATACAATTACTGGAATTTTATTTTTTCTTGGCGGTTATTTACAGATTGTGTCAGTAATTCTATTTTGCATAACGATATATAAATCACTTCTTTTTAATGTGAGAGCTTCCGGTTTACTGGCATTTTTATGCGCTTATGCCTGCTTTTATTTATTTAACCTGATGCAGGTAATTCTTATTCCTTTTGGCTCATTTTATAATCAGGGACTATTTCTCTTTATTTTCCTGAGTAATAATGGTTCCCATTTTATGTACATACTGCTTTTATTTTTACAATCTGCAGGACTTTTGTTTCTTGCATCAAAACTAATGGAAAAGAGGATCAATATATGATGAGTTATTTAATAAGTAACAGGAAGCGAGTTGGAAAAACAGCCATTCTCCATGCAGCTATTTTATCGGTTTTAATTCTATGTTTTTTTACCGGTTGTGTTTTTGTTAATTTTGGTAATCCCGGAGGAGTTTCCGGATCGGGAATCAGGGAAAGTTATAGCCTTAATACCGGAATTTTTACCGGAATCATCATGGAAGCAAGCATGGATGTTCATTATCATGCTTACGGAGACGGTATACCGGAGGGGACAGTAATACTTGAGGTACAGGGCGACTTAAGGGAATATTTTGCACTGGAAAATAATAATAATGTACTTCGTGTTTATACAACAGAAAGAATAAATTTTGCTTCCAGCCTTACCCCTGTTTTAAGGATCTATGTTCCTGTCTTAAACAGTGTTAAGCTTTCCGGAGCCGGGAATTTTTATACACATGATACCATTAAAACTCCTTCTTTTTCCATGGATCTTTCAGGCGCTTATAATGGAACATTGGATTTTGATGTTGACAATCTATTTATTGGAATGTCCGGGGCAGGAAGATTTGCCATTAGCGGAACTGCCGCCTATGCGGATATGCGCATAACAGGAGCAGGGGATCTTAATGCCCTGGAATTAACAACCAATGGAGCCAATGTAAATATTTCAGGAGCAGGAACAGTGAGCTTAACAGTAATTGATGAGCTTTCCATCTCTGCAAGCGGCATGGGCAATGTGGTTTATAGGGGCTCTCCTTCACTGGATCTTAATACAAGCGGAATGGTAAATATCAGGAGGAGAGACTAAATACATAATTGGAGGGGATTTTCCTGCCGCGAAAATCCTCATCCATAAAACTTTTGGTTAAATTTTTTATTTTCCAATCAGGGAAATTTTCTTCATGAAGCTTAAATCCCCTGGCATTTGAACTGAAAAGGAGAATGCCGGAGGGACTTAGGAGGGAGAGGCATTTATTAATAATGTCTTCATGATCCCTTTTAATATCAAAAGAAGAGTTCATTTTCTTTGAGTTAGAGAATGAAGGCGGATCTAAAATAATAATATCCCAGGGGGATAATTTTTCGGCAGAATTGGCAATAAAATCCAGAACATCTGCCCTTATTAAACTGTATTTTGATCTTTTTATTCTACCTGTATTGAAATCTGAATTAACGGCATTAAGGGAGTTAAGGGCGAAATTTTTTTTGCCCCAGTCCAGATATGTATTGGATAGATCCACAGAATCCACCTGAATTGCTCCTCCCAGAGCGGCAGCTACAGAGAGGGAGCAGGTATATGAAAAAAGATTCAATACACGCTTTCCTTCCGAGCAACCCCTTAGAAAAGCCCTTTTTTTTCTGCTGTCAAGAAAGAGCCCTGTGTCCAGATAATCTGAAAGGTTTACCCTGAATTTAAGATCACCTTCAATTACATTGCAGTAAATTTCGCGTGATGAAATCCTTTCGTACTGTAATCCCTTTATCTGCCTTTGCTTCATTTGGCGGCGTTCTTTAATGAATATTGAGTCCAGAGATAGATTTAAAGCATCGCTAATGGAAGCTTTTATTGCAGGCAGCCAGCTCTCTTCTTTTTCCACACCGGAGAAAAAAGAACCGGAGACTGCCTTATCGTAAAGATCGAGGACAAGGGGAATTTCAGGAATGTCCCTGTCGTATAACCTATAGGCATTTATTCCTGTACGGGAAGCCCATTTTTTAAGATGCCTATAGCGTTTAACCAGGCGGTTATAGAGAAGCTCCGCCTGGTAGGATGTTTTTTCTGTCACTAAAAGTCTTAATCAATATAGAGCTTAAAACCAAAGAGTCCCGATCTTATCCTGTATTCAGGCCTTGTATCAGGACCGCAGGTTGCGGTTCCAACCCCCCTTTGTGCGATGTCAATGTTAAGGTAGAAAACGCCATTCTCTCCCTTGCTGTCATCAACAAGATCGCAGATATGGAAGGACTTCCATTGGTTTTCCTGGCTGTACGGGCTTATGCTGAAATTCAGGGGTTTATCGGAACTTATATTTATATTTCCCTTTCCTCCTCCGAGAAGGGAGAAATTCCTTATTCCGCTCCTATTACCGTTTTCTTGTGGAACGACATAGGTTACACCAAGATCGTGTACCTTATGTTTGTAGCGGCCGATTATGGCAGCCGCCATCCTGTCGGGGTAGGATTCGTGGGGGCCTTTTCCAAGCCAGGAAACCTCGTTGTAGAATGATGGAATTTCGGCTGTAATTCCCACCTTGGGAAGTTCCGGCAGCTCCGGATCCAGATCGAAAACAATATCCATTAAACACCTGTTTCCATTAAGAACCTGTGTTATGGCTGTGTAGTTTCCAAGATACCTGTCTTTGTATTTTTCTGTGGCAGCAGAGCCGGCAAGCAGTCTGGCTGTGAATTTTTTGGCAGCCATTCCTTCGTATATACAGTCGGAAACATTTTCATTGGCGAGTCTCATATGCAAAAGATCCAGATCGATCCAGTTATACATGGCCTTGTTTACAAAGAAAAATGATGTTGCAGGATCGGATCTCATATGCATGAAAGTCTTCATGCCGTCATTTTGTGTGGGAACCCTGTAAAGGGACGGCTTGAACAGTGAAGCAAAATTCTCCAGTTTCTTTGTATTATCCGGAGATTCTTTTGTGCTCTTTATTATGGGAGTGATTGCAAGGGGCATGGCTTCCCTTAATATGCGTTCTCCCCTTGCCACTAAATGACCGGCTTTTAAGAGCGGCTTGTCTTTTTTCAATACAAAATCCGCATTAATATAGACCATGCCTGTATGGTTTTTATAGTCTATATTTTCGTTAATCAGTGTAATTTCGCTTTTTTCTCCCGGCTTTAAATCCGGAAGATCAATTTTTCCCTGCTTAATAATTCCCTCATCCGGTTCTGCCGTACCGCCCGGAATATCCGCACAGAGTTTCCATCTTAGTTCCAGTTCAGAGAGGGAAGAAAAGTCATAACGGTTTTCCACGATAAATGAAAATGGTTTATCGGCTACAGGATGCAGCTTGACAGGTGCGAAAAGCTGCCTGCATTCTTCCATACCCGGCTTGGTATTTTGGTCGGGAAGGATGAGGCCGTCACATACAAAGTCATAATCGGAGGGATTGTCTCCAAAATCCCCTCCATACTTCCAGTATTTTTTACCGTCCTTTGTATAAGCTTCAAAACCATGATCTATCCATTCCCAGATAAATCCGCCCTGTAATCCATGATGATTCTCTATTGCCTTCCAGTAATCCTCAAGGCTGCCGTTGGAATTTCCCATTGCATGGGAATATTCGATCATTATAAGGGGTCTATTGTCCTGTCTGTATTTTACAAAGTCGGTTATGAGTTCTATCTGCGGATACATGGGGCCGATTATGTCTGTTACCGAATGCCCCTGATTAAGGGTATCCATGCTTGCAGCACCCTGTTCCCTTACCTTTGGTCTGACGGCTCCTTCATAATTAAGGAGTCTTGAAGGATCATAGAAACGTATCCACGAGGCACCTGCTTCATGGTTGGCTCCCCAGCCGCTCTCGTTTCCAAGGGACCAAATAATAATTGATGTATGGTTCTTATCCCTTTCCACCATCCTTTGAATTCTGGACATATAGGCGTTAAGCCAGCGGCTGTCTGCGCATAACTGTGAATAAAAGCAATGGTGTTCTATGTTTGCTTCGTCCACCAGATAAATTCCATAACGGT
>Ga0099364_10007644_pt1 | contig 15372 bp, 13 predicted proteins | sample TergutTh196P3_FD_73070 | JGI IMG/M metagenome (GOLD analysis project Ga0099364, IMG submission 73070) | Microcerotermes parvus P3 segment gut microbial communities from Pointe-Noire, Republic of the Congo - Th196 P3 | ecosystem: Host-associated > Arthropoda: Insects > Digestive system > Gut ... | reverse complement strand
CGACGTTAATATTCTACTAAGCAAACCGTTCAGTAAAGACTCTCCCGTCATATCGTGGCGCTGCGACCCAGCGTTTCGATCCGCTCCGGTTACGCCATCGGCAGAACCGTCCGCGCCGTTGCGCGCCCTGCCCGCGCCGCCTGATGAAGCTGTTTGCGAAAAAGGCCTGACGTCCGCAACATTATCCTTGTCGTTTGACAGCTCGTTCAACGCTGCACTGGTCGCGGCGGTATGCGCTGCGCCGTTCACGGCGCCACGCGCGCCCCCGGGGATGTTGGCGCCAGATCCGCCACGCGCCGCGCCAGACGTATCTGCGTCGGCGGCGCCCGAGGCCCCGCCACGCAGCTCGCGCATGGCGTCCGATCTACGGCCCCGCTGTATTTCGCCTATATGGGTATTTAAACGATTGATGCCCTCATTCTGCCGGTCGCCGGCGCCAGCATGTCGGGGCGCTCCATTGGCGGGCTTTTCATTAACGGCAGCGCCTCGCCCGGTTTTATTGGCTGCGCCTGGGGGCGATTTACGTTCAGAATCGATATATATATTTTGCACCCTTTGCCCGCTATCCCGCCGGAATTGCATCGCGTTGCGGTACGATGCGCCTATGCGCGATTTTCCGACTGCGTCGATGGCCGTATCGAGCAGCGAAGACAGCGTGAGCATGGATGTGTTTTCTATCGGCACGCCCCTATCGTATAAATAGGCGCTGGCTGTTATCAGGTTTTCGTTGCCTGCCGTCAGGGCGACTTTTTTTACCGCCGCGTTGGCCAGATACATATTAATAACGGTGAGCCTTGTCACCGGGACGCCCTGTTCAATGAGCGCGTTGACAGCCTGCTCCTGCGGAGGGGTGTCTTGTGTCTGTGTTTGCGTTTGCGCCTGCGTGTGTGTGGGCGGAACGTCCTGCTGCACCTGTTGTTGCTGTTGGGGCGGCGGCGACGTTTCTAGCTCCTGCTGCACCTGTTGCGTCTGCTGCTGCTGGGGTGGTGGTGGCGTATCATGCGCCTGCTGCACCTGTTGCTGCTGCAGTAACACTTCCTGCGCCTCCTGCGCTAGTTGTTGTTGAGGCACTTCCTGCGCTTGCACTTGTACCTGTACTTGCGGCGCTTCCTGTGTTTGTTGCACCTGCGCCTGCACTTGTACCTGCACCTGCGGTGCTACCTCTGCCTGCTGCACCTGCACTTGCGGTGTTTCCTGCGCCTGTTGCACCTGCACTTGCGACGCTATCTGTGCCTGCTGCACCTGCACCTGCGGTGCTTCCTGTTGTGACACTTCTTGTGCCTGCGCGGGTGGCGCTTCCTGCACTTGTTGCGCTTCATGTGCCTTCATTACTTCCTGTACCTGTTGCACCTGTTGTTGCGCTAGTGGCGCCGCGTTTTTCGCAAGCACCGTCGCGTCTTCCGCCAGCATTACCATCGCCACATCCACCGTCGCGTCCAACGCGACATCTACCGTCGCATCCAGTGCGACATCAATGCGCTTATCTTGTGAAGCGTAAGCAGAGGCTAGATTTTTTAACGTAACCGGCATATCATACTTCATCAACGCCGCTATAGCGCTAAAATCGCGGACGCGCAATTGACCGATCATTTCGATGAGCTTTTCTATCCTGTCCAGCCTCGGGTCTGATCCCGAATTGCTTTCCAGGATCAGCTTACCCGACTCTCTCAAATTTTCAATCAACGCGTCTACTTCATGGAGTTCCAAGCGCGCCCCCCGCTCATTGACGCGGCTTATCGATTCAAATACGGCGCCCATCGATACTAGCCTCTCCGTCTTCGCAAAGAAGCGCTCCATGTTGTCCGCGTTGACCTCCATACCCTCCCGGACTAGCGCCTTTGCCGCGTCAACCCTCTCTTCGGTAGGTTCCATCCCATTGTCCAAGAGCAGCTCCACAATGCGGCTTTCCAGCCTTCGTAATTGGGTATCGCTGATTTTTTCTGCAGGCGCGGCTTCGACGCTTTGTTTTAAGTACCCTTCAGAATAACTGTCTGGACGAAATCCCCGGACAACGGCGCGAGCCTCCGCCTCTTGCATTTTTTCCATGCGGGCGAGCAGCTTTTGTAAATCGCCGAGCAGCTCCACTGTCGCGCCACCGGGGTCGATCCCTTTTTTGAGCAGCAGGGCCGCGAATTCCTCCGAATTGCCATTTAATACCGATTCGATATCCGACAGCAGCTTATCGATTATTTCAATATTTTCGGCGCTAACGCCGCCGCCTACCCTGAGTAGCGCTTTAGCTATATTGATATTGCCGTCGCCTTGGGCTATTCCGTTCTTTTCCAGCAAACTCCGAATCTGGCCTTCCAGGCCGGTCAATGTTTTTTCATCTATATTTTTGTACTTGTTGTTTGATGTATACGCGGCCGCAGCGAGCAATACGTCGACAGGCTTCGGCGCTCTGTCGTTCTTGATGGCAGCGGCTGCGGCGTCGGGCGTCACTTCGCGCAGCCTGTCCACTTTGTCATGGTACGCAAGCACAGTATTGAGGTTGCGTTTGGAAATCGGAATATCAAGGGCCAACATCATCCTGAGCGCCGCGCGTTCGCGGTGATCCGCGCCACTGGTTATATATTCGGCAGCGGCTCGCACAGCATCGTCCGAAATGCTTTCGGGCCGCACATATCCTTCAGGTATATCCAATATAGCGCTCCCCGCGTTGGATTTTGTTTTGGATATGACGCTGTATAATATATCAAGATCAATGTCCCATTCAGACACATCTATATATGTCGCCGAATCTAGTTCAGCTTCTTTCATTACCGCTTCCGTCGAATCTGATGCAACCGCTTTCTCAACCGCTGCCGCTGCGGGCTTTGCAGCTTCCTCTGGTGACACAACATACTTTACCGCTTCCGTCGAATTCGGTGCATTCGCAACATCTTCTTCTATCGTTGAATCTGTTGCTTTCTCTGCCGTTGCAGCGCCGCCACTCAGTTGCTGAAACGTTTTCGCCAATGTGTTCGCTATATTTTTCCTGGTGGACTCTGTCGCTCCGTAGCGGCCGGCAGCCGCCAGTTTCACCTTTACCAGCTCGTTCGCCGCTTCGCGCGCAGCTTCTTGCGACAGGTTATTCGCGATAAAATCGATTTTTTTCGCCGCAGTTGCCACATTTTCGATTATGTCCCTTTGCAGCGCGATATTCATTTCCGCCAGGGCCCGGATTATCTCCATATGCAGATCGTCGACCGGCAGCCCGGCTTGCCTCAGCAATTCGTCAAACCCAGTATCGGCGTCACTGTATATACATTCCTCCAACATCGCCAATTCGGGATCAATTATATGAATATGGGTCATGGCATCCGCAACCGCCGAATCACCACCAGCGCCACCGGCGCCGTTTGCGCCACCAGCGCCGCCAGCGCCGCCAACACCGTCTGCCGTGCTCGCCACCGTACCAGACGCCGTACCCGTCGCCGTACCAGCCGCCGCACCCACCGCCGCGCCGCCCGACGCATCAGAAGCATCGCCCGACGTTCCCGACGTTCCCGACATGCTCGCAGCAGAACCTGCAGAACCTGCAGAACCTACAGCACCTGTAGCACCTGCAGCGTGTGCAGCACCTCCCGCCAAACCAGCCTTCACATCCAACGGAATATCCTCCACAGCGTCCGCAAGCATGCTAACCGATACGTCGACACTGGCATTATGCGTTATATATTTTGATAAACTATTGCCCAACGGCAAATGATGGTTGATCATAATTACTCCGTTGTTGCCTCGTTGTTACCCCGTTACCCGTCATGTATCTCCGTTACGCATACGCATACCAAAGCCGCGCGTAAAACGCACGACAAAATGCTTCCGCATGCATATTATCTATCGGTAAAAAAAGCCCGATATATTAATAACGAGGTTTCGCGGAGGGCTGATTATGAGGGTGATCGACAGGCGCGCGGAAATGGGCGGCGTCGCGGGCTCCGGCACTGTTGTCGAGGCGGACAACAACGAATTCGGGCAGAAAATGGGACGCAAGCGCGCTGACGGGGATTTTCGCGTCAAGTTAAAAAATCTTCTTGAACGTATCGATCTGCAGGCGCAGAAATTGTCCGAGCGGCTTGACATCGCCGAGCTAAAACGGTATCGTTCCCTTGTGACGGAATTTATCGACGTATCTGTCAGGCATTCTTCCGAGTACAAGAGGGAGCACACGCTGGACGGCAAGGGGCGGCACCGCATATTCGGCATAATCAAGAAAGTCGACGCCGAGCTTGAAGCGCTGACGCGCGAAGTCCTCAGGGGCCAAAAAGACTTCATAGGCGTACTGGCAAAACTTGAAGACATCAGGGGCTTGCTGGTTGATATTATCGCCTGACAGGGGGAGGCCGCCGGCTGCGGCGCGGCGGCGCTATTACGGGAGGTTCCGGCATATGGAATTAATGACAAGAGATTATGGCGTCGTGGACATTGACGCCACATCGATTATCCGCTTCGACGAGGGGATCATTGGGTTTGAGGACTATCGCGACTACGTACTGCTGGACGGCAGCGACGAACCGTCGCCGTTTCGGTGCTTGCAATCGGTGCAGGACAGCAGCCTCGCGTTCATGCTGATGGACCCATTCATCGTGAGGCCCGATTATGAGGTCGAGATCGACGACGAAGCGGCGACCCGGCTGCACATAGGCAGCAACGAGGACATCGCGATATTCGTTATCGTGGTGGTTCCGGAAAACATTAAAATGATGAGCATTAACCTAAAGGCCCCTATCATTGTCAACGCGCGCGTCCACATGGGCGCGCAGTACATCGTCGACAAAGGGGACTACAGCGTGCGGCATTATCTGGCCGACGAGGTCGAGCGCACGAAGAGCCTGCAACAGTGCGAGGGGCAATCGGCGGCAATGTAATGTAGCGAAAGAGCAGGCGGGGCAGCGGCATATAATGAGGGGGATGGCGCCATGCTGGTTTTGACGAGGAAAAAGGATCAGGCGCTTATAATAAGTGACAATATAGAAATCACCGTGCTGGACATTCAGGGTGATCAAATACGGCTGGGCGTCGAAGCCCCGAAAAGCGTCAAAATATTTAGGAAAGAACTGTATCTTGAAATCCAGGAGGAAAACAAAAACGCCGCAAGGCGCGCATCGCAAGTCCCGGCAGGTAACCTGGACAGCCTTCTAAACCTCAAAGGCAGCGCGAAAAGCAGCGCAATCCAAGAACCCGTCCCAACAGCCAACACCCCCTCGGGCGAGGCCGACAGAAACAAAAAATAAGTCAATTTTCATAAAAATCCCGCTCCTACGATAATGTATACTTTTTAAATACCGTAAAAGGGCGACCGTTACCGGCCGCCCTCATCGATATCGCTATCCTATTACTATCTTATCACTTTCTTATGCTTTTGTTTAACACTTGCTATGCTTATCCCCGTCAGGACTTTACCTGGAAGAACTCCAGCGTCTCCTTGTCGGGGCCTACGACAAACGCGATCCTGGCGTTCATGGCGCCGAGCGTCACGTCGCGCGGCTCTGTCTGCGGCTTTGCCCCAGCTTTGACGGCCAAATCGAACGCCGCCGACGCATCGTCCGTCGCTATCGCTATATGGGCGAACCGTGCGCTAGCTTCCTCTCCGGCGTTGCCACGCGGGATAATCTCCACGACCGCGTTCCCCCCGAGATCGGCAAGATATATCTTCTTCCCCGTGTCGCCCATGGGGAAGCTCAGCGTCTCCACGGCGCCCAGCTTTTTGTAGAACTCCACGCTCTTTTCAGCGTCTTCCACGATAAGCCCGATGTGATGGTACCCGTTAAATTTCATGGATGGCATCCTCCTCAAAAGGTTTTAACTGATTATCCATTATCATACGCGCCGCGTCAATACCCAATTACATATATTACTTTCGAGATTTCGAGATGGGTGCATGACATATTTGTAGGCAATAGTGATGAGAGGTGATGATATGCCGCTCATGTCGCAGGCTGCGAAAAAGTATGCCCGCTGTTCGTCTTTTCGGTCGGGCATGGCATAAATCTGTTTACTCTACCAGCGACACTGGTTCGCCATCCCTGGCTCAACAGCATATGGCGCGGAGTCCGCACAGTGTTCACAGACTCTGTTGCAAGTACTGACGCCCGTCCGGTTCTTGAGGCGGCACAAATCTTTCTCGGCTGTAACATTGCGCTGCCAATTACATAACTACCATAGAAAACGCAGCATGAAAGGATGTTTTGGCATACTGCGCTACAATTATGCGTGGCGCAAAGCGTATGCCAAAACTTCGATTTCATTGCAGTGCAAACAGATTTACGGATATTATGCGATTTTCAGGTTTGGATATTTTATTACCGGAATGAAGTGATTCGCAAGATTTTCGTTACACGATAGTTCTGCACAGCGAAGTGATATAATCGCATTTGCGCCACGAACAGACCAAAACATGCCTGATTGCTTTAGGCGTTTGCCAACAACGGTTTTACAACCGGCTTCAATGACGCCACTGCCGATGAAAAGCCCCATGTCTTTAAACTCTTTATATTTCATTCTATCAGCGTTATCAAGAAAATAGTTCGCTTCAATACGGGCTTTGTCCGCTTGTTCTTCGGAGAGGTTGGGCGCCGAAAGGATTTTATTGGCCAGTTCCTTTATTTTGCCGTCGCCGAGTTTTTTAACCAAACGTCAAGGACGGACTGCTGTCTTTGCCGACCGGCATATAATACAGGCGCCAGCACACATAAATGCTCCGATGCATGATAGAAGTCAACAATTTGGGTTGCGTCCGGAAAATACCGATCTGCAATCCCCCATACCCATTTTGCGCCGTCACCAATAACGACCGTTCTTTTATAAGCGGCAACCCCGCGCCTGACAGCTTCGGCGTATACGCGCCACCCGAAATTTTCTGCAACCTCGATCGAGCCGAAGTAACTGGTGCTATTGTTGTCCCTTATCGGCTTTTTTTCTTCATCAAATTCTGTCTGTGTGAATATACAGCCTATTTTTGCCTCACGGGTCTTCGAACTGCCGTCCACCTGCTTGCCGCTCCTACCTGCAGTTTCATGCTTTGTCATGGGTACTCCTGTTCCGTCAAACTCGACGTAAAACACCGTACCATCAATATCAGCACATGAGGCGCGTTCGTCCAGCGTGCTCTTTGACGGCTCGGGGCGCTTTGCGGCACTAATGCGCTCCTTGTTTTTGCTCTCGACTTCTTCGCCTGCCGTCTCAGACAGCCTTTGAATCTCTTTTGCCGATATATATATTCCAGCGATCTCCGCCAAAGCATCGCTTGACCACTCAAACGCCCCCTCGCTGGCAAGCTTTGACACCGCAAGCCGAACCCCCGGCGTGTACGCGTTCCCGCCTATACCAATTAAATCATCGCAGGGAATGAAGTGACCATGACCGCCAGGGCATTTGTAATATGTACGCCGGTACGTGCCTGTACCTAACAGGCTGACGACATTCTTGTCGCGTTCCGCCACACTTTTCAACGGGGCCCCGCATTCCGGGCAGTCTGCCGCTATTACTTTTATTGAGGATAAGAACTTTCGGAACGCGGCGTCGCCATCCATAAGGGCGGCGGCCCTGAAGCCTTTTTCGAGTTCCTGTATATCCAGTTCATCCCCGGCAGACAAAAGCCCCTGTGCATATAGAGAGTACTTCGCCAGTTCAAGCCGCTGTTCTACTTCAACGTCCTGTTTTTTTTTAGCTTGTCATCGCCGTGGCTGCCATCGGACAGTATCCTAGATGCTTCAATCGAAAGCTCCTCGTATCTTTTCGTCAGCGCAACATACGTTTTATACTTTTCAATTTCTTTATAGTAAAAATCAAGTTTCTCTTTTGGGACAGACTCGGTCAGTGTTTTTTTGTTTGAGTCTTTTTCGGTAAGAACATAATATGGACCATTATCTTTTGTGACGCCATTTTTAAGGGTTGTTTTAATTAGCTGTTTATTGGATTCGCACATCTAAGAGGGATCCAAAAAGGGAACCAATGATCATATAAATAGGAGCCAACGTGGAGGCTCTTTTTTTATGTCGATCAAATCATATGATCCAACATCATATTTTTCGATTAAAATATTAACAATAAAAATTTCAAATGATAGCAATCACAAGCGATTGCCGTTTCATTTCATCCCGCTACCCTCCGCACAAAAATCTTCTATCAAAAGTACCTGCAAAATAATCGTAATAGTCCTGTGAATTAAATAGAATAGACAGGAAACCGACGAAAACAACGAAAAAGAGAAGACGCCGTAGCACCCTATCCCATCCCCATGTGATACTCGTGCGGCCAGCGTCCATCTCAAACAAACAAGATGATTGTATCAGACAAACGGGCTGTTTTCAATAAAAGGACCAAGCGCAAAAAAGCGCCATACACGAAAAGCCAACAATGCCCCGAGTGCGGCTCTGTTATGAAGGTCAAGGACAGCAAAAAAAGAGGCAAGCGATATCAAGTAAGACGTTACTATTGCGCGCGTTGCAAAAAACTTCATACCGAATTGCCAAGCGACTTAGCGCCGCACATGAAAAAAGAGGTAGATTACATACAAGATGCCATTGATGGGGTGCCGGGCATGGATGAAGCCGAGAATTCAACAATAGCCAGATGGAGAAATGCATACATACCCAAACTGGAAGCGGCGCTGTCCGCCGCAGGTTTTACCATGCCCAAAAAAGAGCCGGGCAGGCGCTGGCTTTCGGAGGTTTTATCGAAAATATATAAAAACAAGCAAAAACACACCCATAATGCGTTCTCTCCCGAGGCAGGCGCCGGATAAAATATCCCTAATCAATCTCGAAAGGGGATTTTTCATGGCAAGAAACAGAATAGCTGTCGAAGAAGTGGACGTGGCCGCGATACGCTGCAACAAAATCTTGGCGATAGCGGCGGACAAGGCGGCTGTCGGGCAGTGCAGGAGGGCGCTTGATGAGTTTGGCGCGCTCAACCCGCCAGTAGTCGGCTCGCTGGCGGACGGGAGCCGTATCGTGCTATCGGGCGAGAGCGAATTTGCGGCCATCAAAGAAAGTGGCTCTCAAAAGCTAATGGCTGCGCTTGTCAGCGTGCCGGCGGACGATGCGGGCGGCGCGAAGATGTCTTTGCTGCTGTCGTCCCTGAGGAAAGGGCCGGGCGCGTTATGCGAGGGGATGCTGCTGCGCGACGCGCTGGACAGCGGCGCCAGCCGCGCGGAAATCGGGCGGATGCTTGGCCGTTCGGCGAGTTGGCTGTCGAACAGGCTTGCGCTGGCGGAGCGGCTGGACGGCGGTGTGCGGGAGCTATTGTCCCGCGGGCTTTTGGATGCGCGGAGCGCGCAGGAGATAGCGCGGCTGCCGGGAGAGTTGCAGTATGAGTTTGCCGACAAGGCCGTACGCGAAGGGCTGCCAAAGTCGTCAATTGAATCCCTGGTGGCGGGCTACAACGCTGAACACTGCCCGGAAGAAATCAAAGCGCAAATAATAGGCGACCCGGGCGCTGCACTCGCGCGGATGAAAGACGGCAGGCGGGCAGTTGAATACACTGGGTATAAACCCGAGAGGCACGAGGTTTCCGCGCCGAAAGGCATCGCCGCATGCCTTGCCGCAGCGAAAAAGCCATTCGCGTGGCTTGCGGCGGCGTTGTACAGCGCGTCGCCGGCTGACGCGTCGCCGTACAAGAAAGCCCTGCGGGAGTTAGAGAGCGACGCCCTTGTATTGCTGAGTATGATCCGCAGCCTGGTTTCCCCGGGGAAAATCAATTTGCCCGGGGGAAAGGGGGGCATGCCTTATGCCAATTTGGAATGTTCATTCCCATTTATTAATTGAACCTTTTCGCATACTATCTATACATGCAATTTCCTCCAGTATTTTTCTTTTTTCAGCGACTATCATATCCATATCAAGCATAGAGCCACACCTCCTGTTTAAGTATATAATACTTAAATTATACAGATAGTACAATATTGTGTCTATAGTAAAAATCATAGCATATGCGTAACCAATCATGTTAAGGGTGGTGGGTTTTGGGGTGGTGGGCGGGATCGAAAAAGGGAACCTTTCCGGTTCCCTACAGATTTTTCAAATAGATTTTTGCTCATTTACAATCCTGACATGCACCCTTTCGAGATTGCGAGATTGCAGTTGCCTCGCATTTCATATATTATTGAACGCGTTAGCGCAAAATGCAACAATCTGGCGAGGGGAACGATAACATGCGCTTTTTGCTCAAACACCCGCTTATCAATACGCTTGCGAGCCTGCGCGGCAACGCGCGCGCCTGCGTCTACACGGAGCCCATGTGGGGGCTGTCCATGAACCTGTGCCTCCCCTACATGTCCGTATTCATGCTCGGCATCGGCCTCAACGACGTGCAGGTCGGCATCGTCGCGTCGATCTATATGGCGTCGCAGATTGCCTTCGCGTTCCTCAGCGGCGCGCTGACCGACAAATTTGGCCGACGCAAGTCCGTCGCCGTCTTCGATGCCATCGGCTGGAGCCTGCCCTGCATTATATGGGCGTTTGCCGTCGATTTTCGCTTCTTCCTCGTCGCGGCGGTGTTCAACGGGGCGATGCGGGTGCCTATGAGCGCGTGGAGCTGCCTGCTGGTGGAGGACGCAGAAAAAAGCAAAATCACGCAAATCTACACTTTAATAATGATAAGCGGCAATCTGGCTGCGATGTTCTCGCCCATCTCTTCGCTATTGATATCGCGGCTGACGCTGGTCCCGGCGGTACGGATCCTCCTCATTAACGCTTTTGTTGTTATGACGTTGAAAATCATCATCCTCTATGCCCTATCGCGGGAGACGTCCATGGGGGCGGCACGCATGGAGGAGACAAAGGGGCAGAGCTATTTTTCGCTGTTCAGGGGCTATCTTGATGTCCTCCGGCTGATGCGCCGGTCGCCCGGCCTGTTATTCTCCGTGGCAGTCGCATCGCTCTACGCGATAATCGCGATGATCAACACCACGTTCTGGCAGATCATCGTCAGCAAAAAACTGGACGTGCCGGACAGCGCCCTGCCCCTCTACACGATGCTCCGGTCAGCGATCGCGCTCCTCTTCTTTTTCACGGTGATTGCAAAAATTAACCAGCAGCGCCTGAAAAACCCGCTGCTCTTAGGTTTTTCATCGTATTTCGCCGGCCAGTTGATGTTGATTTTGATACCGTCGGGGGGAGCCATCCGCTATGTGCTGCTGTGCCTCTCGCTGCTGTTCGACGGCCTAGGCGCAGGGGTGCTGGTAATGCTGTCCGAGGCCATGATAGCCATATACGCCGACGAGACGGAACGCGCCCGCGTGCTGGCCATCCACCAGATGATCGTCATGGCGGTGTGCGCTCCGTTCGGGTGGATCGGCGGGCTGCTGTCGGACATATCGCGGGACCTGCCATTCGCGCTCAACCTGACGCTAATCGCCGCCGGCGCGGCATTTGTCCTGCTGTACTTCCGACACGCAAGCCGCACCAACCGCGCCGACGGTAACAACCGCGCCACTTGAATCAACCGCGCCATCTGAATCAACCGCGCCAACCACCGCGCCAGTTATTTCCATTAATTGTCATTCGTTTCTTGACACCGCCATTGTCGGCTTGTTATACTTAACTATACAGATATTAATTTTTTGTGGGGGCGATGCGCGCGTCGCCCCTGCATTTGGCTTTATTTTACATTATTTTAAGCCTTTTCTGCCAGTAGCTCAGCTGGATAGAGCAATAGCCTTCTAAGCTATGGGTCGGGGGTTCGAATCCCTTCTGGCAGGTAGCAAAAACAAGAGTTCCAGGGTATATGGGGTCAATGAGGCAATGGCTTTATGGGGTATATGGGGTATATGGGGTATATGAATATGTTGAATTTGCATCTTTTATACCGCATATAGAATGATTTTCATGATTTTTTACGTTAAATGAAAGCGATCCATATATGGACAGCATTTGGATAGACTATTACAGCATATTGCAGGTTCATTACAACGCGGAACCCGAGGTCATTACCGGCGCATATCGCCTACTATCAAAAAAATACCACCCTGACGTCAACAAAACATTGAAAGCCGAAGAGATGATGAAGCGGCTTAACATCGCCTATGGCGTCTTGAGTGACGCGCGCAAGCGGGCGTCGTACAACGTCGAGTGGATGCGGCGTTTCGGCGGCATAAACGCTTACAGGCAGGCAGGCGCGGCAACATACGCCGCAACCACCACGGGCGCCTCCAGCTACGCCCGTACTGATGCCCATACCAATTCACACAACGGCGCCCAAGCAAATGCCCGCACTACTACACATGCCGACGCCCGCACCACTTCAAACGCCAGCGCCCGTGCAAATACCCGCGCTGACGCACGTTCAACCGCACGTTCAACCGCTCATTCAAACACCCGCGCAACCGCTCGCGCCGACGACGTCGCCAGCCTTAATATTGCCAAGGCTAAAGAGCAGGTCGCGAATTATTACAACCACATAAAAAACAACGAGTACGACTCCGCGTACGACTGCATATCTGCATACGACAAGACGCGCATAAAAAGATCGGATTTTTGCAAATGGCGCGAAACGGTCGGCAAGATATACGAATTACGCGCCTGCACTATCGAATATTTCAAAACGCATAAATTTATGCGAGCAGACAAGAAGATATTTGCAGAAGCCATCGAATTCACCGTCAGTATATGTGAGCGGGACATATCGCAGAACCGATTTTCTGATTATAAAACGTCCAAAATAGCCGTATTCGAGGACGCTGCAAAGCGTAGCGGGGGCATAGGCGGCAGCAAAAACGTCGGCGTGTACTTGGGGTACGCCGACATCAAGCCGTTTATAACGGCATTCGGGCGGGGCGACAAAACATCCATCGACGCCAAAGCCATGCTCGACCACTGGCTCCGCGACCAAGCCATCCATGACCAACTAACAGGTATGTATAACTACAATGGGTTCCTCGACGCCGCCAAATATGAAGTTTTTCGCAATTCGCGCCACAACAGCGTTTTTTCGTTGGTGCTGTTCGACGTGCGTCAAAAAACAATCGCTGGCGTTGCTATGCAAAAGCAATCGGCAGATGCCAGCACTCAGACGCAGTCATCAGACGCCTCCGCTCAAACACAATCGGCAGACGCTTCCAATCAAACGAAATCGGCCGCTTCCGCCACGCAATCGGCGACCGCCACACATTCGGCAGATGCCGCCACACATTCGGCAACCGCCACTCAAACGCAACCGCCAGACGCCTCCGTTCAAACTCATTCACCGGGCGACGACATTGCTGCGCTGACTGGACAATTTCTGACTAGCACCTTGCGTGCCATCGACATCCCATGCCGCTGGAAAGGCGGCAAATTTATCGCCCTGCTCGCCGAGACGGACACCGAAGCCGCAATCCGCGCCGCTAACCGCATTTGCAGGGATTTCAACGTACTGCAGCAGTCGCAGGCGAACGCGCCCGACCAGTATTACGCTATGTACGCCGGAGTCAGCGAGTATGATTCCCATTCCATCGCATCGACATTGAAAAAATGTTCCGTCAACCTCGCCCTCGCCAAATTAGGCGGTAGGCGCGCCGTCAAAGGCGTCTTCACCCGTCTGCGTACGTTAAAAATCGCCAATCATCACGCCCGCTAAAATCGCCAGCCAGCACGTACGTAAAAATCGCATTACACAAAGCACGCAGGACTCCCAACCTACCTAGTCACAGTTAACTACATCGCGTTTACACGATATATCTCCGCATAAACGCCTCCACGATGTCGTACGCGTCCTCCGACCAGAACTCGCCCGTGCCATGGTCTGCGCCCAGTAACTTATAATATTCCGAATGCTTGCCCGCCGCGACGAGCGCCTCGTGTATGATGACGCTCTGCTCGAACGGGACGAGCCTATCCATGTCGCCGTGCATCGTCAGCACCGGCGGGCACTCCCTATCTGCGCTGACGTATGTTGCCGGGTTGGCAGCCTTGACCCTGTCCGGGTGCTCCCGCACGGGCAGCCTGCCAATCAGGTACGCTTCGGGGCTGTCCGCAGCGCTGTGGTTCATCGTCGACGGCTGGTCGCACATTTTTGCGACATCAACCGGCCCGTAGTAGTTGACAATCGCGTTCACCCTGCAGCTATGCAGGCCATAGCCCCCTACCCCACTAGCCCCTTCGCCGCCGTTGCCGCTACCGCCGCCACTGTCGCCGCTTTTGCTACCGCCATTGCTGCTACCGCCGCTTCCGAAACCGCCGCCATCGCCACCGCCACTTCCGTCACTCCCGCCCCCACTGCCGCTGCCCTCCGCCGCCACCCAGCCGCCCACATACGGCTCATCGTCGCCCGTGATCCCGGCCATCAATACCGTGTGGCCGCCCGAACTGTCACCCCACAGGAAAATATTATCGGCGTCAACGCCATATTCCCCTGCATGTGCCCTCATATAACGCACCGCCGCCTTGCAATCCCGCGCCTGCGCCGGGAACGGCGCGATGTCGCTCTCCCGGTACTCCACAAATGCGATGACGAACCCGCGCATAGCGAACCGCGCGAGCTGCGGGATGTTCCCATATACATTCTGCTTGTGCCAAGCCGAGCCCTGCACGAACATTATTAAAGGAAGCTTCTCGCCCGCGCCCTGCTGCCCACCGCTTGCCGAGGGACGCAATATCTGCAGGTGCAGCTTCTTCCCGGAACGCTCCGCATACACCACATTTGCCGCGACCGAACACGTCTGCCCCCGCCCGAGCATCAGCTCTACCATCCCATCCGCCGCCGCCGGCGAAGGCGCAAAATCCTCCGCCCTCACATAATTTTGCCCACCCACATAATGCCGATTATCCATGTCAGCCATCCCCCTATCTCCCTATACCCTATACGTTTGTCCTTTAATCCCTCAGGCACCCTAATGGCACCATCCATGTCATGCCACTTGAACAAATATTATAAGAAACTACTAACTTTGTCCAACCGGCACTTTTGACTTTGGCGGGTTTTCACTTTTGACTTTGGCGAGTTATTACTTTTGACTTTGGCAGGTTTTTACTTTTAACTTTGGCGGCTTCCCGCTATTGACTTTGGCAAACAATCATTTTGACTTTAACAGATTTACAACCACTTCAATCATTCAAACATTCTAGATTGCTCTACTGGTTATCCAGCCATATCAAGTATCATATAACACATTTTCACCCTATGTTGAACAAGCTTCTTCATTAGATTATAATTAAATATATGGTAATAAATAAAATAACTGACGACGTACTGAAATTCGATCCCAACGACGAGCTTGAAAAATGGATCATCCCAATCCCATTGTCAAACCCGGTTATGACCGCAATCTTCCAATGCATTGCTGGCTCACGGTAATATGCATGTCGCAAGACGAGAAGAAGCCATTGATGGTGATTGTGACTATGAATCCTAAGTTGTATGTTTTTATGAAAGCGACCCTGGGTTTATCCAATTCGTAGAACGCCACGAAGC
>Ga0099364_10007643_pt1 | contig 15375 bp, 12 predicted proteins | sample TergutTh196P3_FD_73070 | JGI IMG/M metagenome (GOLD analysis project Ga0099364, IMG submission 73070) | Microcerotermes parvus P3 segment gut microbial communities from Pointe-Noire, Republic of the Congo - Th196 P3 | ecosystem: Host-associated > Arthropoda: Insects > Digestive system > Gut ... | reverse complement strand
AAAATTGTATATTTTCAGATTCCTCATTTCACTACGTTTCATTCGGAATGACGAATTATACTTTGGGGTAGATCAGTTTCCGCTGCGACAGCGCCGCAGCGGAAACATGCCACATTAAAGGAATGAAATGGTCATTCCGAGCGTAGCGAGGAATCTTGGTCTGCGTCATTTTACACATAACTTTATTTTAGTATGTTTCTACTTTCCGAGCAACACTGCGAGATACCTTCGCACGGCGGGTGACGTTGCCTGTATTCCGACTGGGCAGCATTGCCGCGAATTGCTCTTGCTTCTTTTTCGAGTCTTTGTATGCCGACGTATCCATGGATTGGGATTTCATCTGGGGGAAATGAATGCTTGATTGGTTCTCTTCGCATTCTTCGAGTTCTGCTTGTCTGACCGCCAGAACACTGTCTTTTTCCAGGTAACTTTCACAGGATTCTAGTAATATGCTCATATTTAATGGATTAAGATATTGATGATATTCTGGAGGAAAAAACTTGAACAATGTATCAATAGTAAGAATATGCGAATTCACACTATCCAAAAAGTCATCCCTAGGTCTGGGAAATAAATCAAAAGTGGCCCAATATGTACTGGAAATTCCATGAGGTTCATATAATGCCGCGTGCAGTGTATCCCCACGGATTCCGCGTGCAAGTCTGGCAGTGTCTTCTTTCAAGTCATGCACTTCTTGTCTCAAAGGATCGCACGGATCATCCCCATACAGCTGGATTTTAAAACCAAGACCTTCCAGGTATTCCTGGACCTCGGGATCAATCGCGCGTGGGTTTATCACGCTCCCATTACCATCAATCAGGTTCTTTCCAAATACACGATGGCTTTCTGCCTCTACTTCACGCATCTTGTCCGCAAGCCACGCCATCACAGCACGGGCGGTTTCCGGATCATGGTGATGCCACCAACCGTCCGCCAAAGCATACAGTTTCTTCAAGTCTTGGATTTGATTCAAACTATCCTTTGCCGCACTTTCATCAAACATCACATTGGAATTACCCCTTACCCATACCGTTGCGGTACGATCTGTTGGATCTGTGCCAATTTGTTCACTTTGGCACGCAACAAACAAAAGCATAAAACCAAGCAGAAATGTTGCTGCAAAACTTAGAAAACTTTTGTACCAAAAAGGTTTGTTACTTTCGGGCGGGCTTGTGCCTGTGTAGCCATATACTGCTTTTCCGCCGCTGCCGCCACCTGTACCGCAGGCTTCGTTGCTAGGGGAGAGTCCTTTTACTGATGCCATTAAACTTTCGTATGTCATCAACCCTTGGCGCACCTGATTTAGCATAAAATCCCAAAAGATATGTGCGCAGGTAAATTTTTGATTTTTGCACGAGGGTTTAATCAGAAATTTTGATTTTTCTATACGTCCCATCGTACAGTCCATTGTCTGTTTCATAATTTATATCTATTAAATTTATTAATAATGGTAAACTTTATTGTTCTAAAATCACTTGTTACGGATTGTTTTGGAAAAAGTTACAAAATTTTTTTATTTTTTTTATTTTTTTTAAATTTTTAGCCAACTCCGAAAAGAGTTTTCTGCCACAAGTGCAAAAAACGGACTTTCGGGTGTTTTTATGTGGGATATAGTACTAATTTTTTATGCTGTTTCGAGTTCGAGTTTGGTTTGGCTTTCTCTCATGGTTTTAGCTGTTTGAAAAATTTCTAAGGATGACAAAGTTGCATTTAAGTCAATTCTTTTGTCCTGTTCGGCTATTTTTCGGTCTTGCTCTTTTATTTTTTGGTCTTGTATTTCTGTTTTAATTTCCACCTTATGTTCGAGATTGTCGATTTTAGCGGATAGATTTCGTTCGAGATTGTCGATTTTGGCTTCAATTACTTCGAATTTTCCTTCAAACTTTTTGTCAAGGTTGTCGATTTTGGCTTCAACTGCTTCGAATTTTCTTTCAACTACTTCGAATTTTCCTTCAATTACTTCGAATTTTCCTTCAACAACTTCGAATTTTCCTTCAAACTTTTTGTCAAGGTTGTCGATTTTGGCTTCAATTACTTCGAATTTTCCTTCAACTACTTCGAATTTTCCTTCAAACTTTTGGTCAAGGTTAACGATTTGTTCTTTGATGACAACGATTTGTTCTTTGACAACCTCGATTTGTTCTTTGACCGCTTCGATTTTTGCTTCCACCGCATCCATTTTATCTACAAACATACTTCTTATGTTCCGAAACGAATAACGTTGCGTGACCGCCATATAAATGCCTAAGGCAATAAGTGCTGTTACTCCGATTAAGTGGTAATTTTTTAATAGAAAGTCAATTATATTTTCCATTTCAATATTTTTTTACAAAATTACTACTTAAATAAATTAAAATACAAAGGTATAAAATTTTTTTGATATAGAACAAATTTTTTTCAATTTTTGTTTTTTTTTCATAAAAACTTTTCGGGATGTAGAGACGCACGGACGGTGTCTCTACGGGGATGGATGTAAAGACGCACGTCCGTGCGTCTTTACGGGGCTGAGCAGAAAGCAAATTATTTTTTGCTAATTATTAATTAAAAAGTAGCGCAGGCAGGTCTAACGGTTGAACATATTTTCCCTCTTTATAAACTCGCATACAACCGCCAGAAATTTCATCAATAAGTGTTATTTTTCCGTCAACTCTACCAAATTCAAGTTTTATGTCATAAAGATCACCACCTTTTTTTGCCAATTCTTCTTTGATGATTTTTGTGATTTTTTTTGTCATATCTTTAAGTATTTCATACTCTTGGGCTGACATAATTCCGAGTTGTTCGAGTTGGTCTTTTGTAATGGGGGGGTCTTCGCGTTTGTCGTCTTTTAATGTAGTTTCGACCAAAAAATTTAAATCTTGATTTTCGACGCAATAGTCTCCAAAACGTCTTAAAAAGCTGCCAACGGCTTTAAGTCGACAAATGACTTCAATTCCTTTGCCAAATATTGTTGCTGGTCGGACAATCATTTGTGCTTTTTCGATGTCCGCAGATACAAAATGGGTTGGAATGCCGGCTTCTTCTACTTTTTTATAAAAAAATTCGGTTAACCTAATGCAAGATTTTCCAACTCCTTCAATGGTTAAGCCTACCGTGTTTGCGCCCGGGTCAAATTGACCATCAACGCCTGTTACGTCATCTTTGAACTGCAACATATAGTTGCCATCACCGTTATCATAAACGTCTTTTGTTTTTCCTTTGTAAATCATACTATCTTTTATTGTTAAGTAAACATTATCAGCATTTTGAATGCTTTTTTATATAAATTTTTAGGGTACAAAAATAGATATTTTTTTTAAAAATATAGAGAGTAATATTTTTTTTTGATAATTATTTACAGCTTTGCGACATCTTTTGCTTGTGGTATCATTTTCATAAACCTTTGTAATTTAAGAAAATAAGAACTATTAAATCAAGAGTTCTGAAATTAAATAGAAAATTTTTAGATAAATTGAAAACTTTTATCTACTTTTGCACTCGGAAATTTTACTAAAAAAGTATGAAAGGCGACTTAAAAACTAAAAAAGGGATTGACAAAATTACGCTATTAATTTATATTGTATTAGTGGCATTTGGATGGATCAACATTTATGCCGTAAATATTGATCCCGAAGCGACTAAACTTTTCGATACAAGTCAAGAGTATTTCAAACAGTTGATTTGGATAGGAGTTGCAATACTTACAATTGGTATCATCATGTTAATTGACAGCAAATTTTTTGTTGAATTTAGTTATATTTTATACGGAATAGGAATTTTATTACTAATTTCTGTTATCTTTTTTGGGGTTGAAATCAATAACACAAAGTCGTGGTTTCGTCTTGGAAGTATAAGTTTTCAACCTGTTGAAGTAGCAAAAGTAGCGACCTCACTTACTATTGCATATTTTATGAGCCGTTTTGGATTCTCGTTCAAAAAGACAATGAGCGTCATAAAATTGGGACTTATTTGGTTTTTACCGATAATAATAATCATTTTGCAGAACGATACAGGCTCTGCATTGGTTTTTTTCTCTTTTTTTATAGTTTTTTTCAGAGAAGGACTTTCCCCATATATCATAATTTTGGGAATTATTGCTATAATTATTTTTGTTTTGACGCTACTTATTTCAAATTTCACAATTATTTTGATGCTCGGAATAACACTCTTTTTGGCTCTTTTTATTAAAGGGTTGAAAAAAGATACTTTTATAACAATGGCAATAGTTACATCTGTTTTTGGGATTTCATTTATGATTATTTATGCCATTAAAGGAGTTTCGAGTTTGGGAAGCGCTTTTTTGATAGGATTAGCATCTGGGTCTATATTCCTTATATATAAGTCAATAGTAAAGAGAATAAAATTTATAGGTGCATATTTGTTCATTTTTTGGTGTAGTTTACTATTTACATATTCAGCAGATTTTTTAACAGAAGATATATTAAACGACTATCAAAGAACAAGAATTATGGTAATGCTTGGAATAGAGGAAGACCCGTTAGGTGCCGGATATAATGTTAATCAGTCGAAAATTGCCATAGGCTCTGGCGGACTGACCGGAAAAGGTTTTTTGCAAGGCACACAAACAAAGTTCAATTTTGTACCCGAACAAAGCACAGACTTTATCTTTTGCACCGTTGGCGAAGAGTGGGGTTTTGCAGGAACAGCAGCAGTTGTCGTGCTTTTCCTCGTTTTACTTATTAGAATTGTTTATCTCGCCGAACAGCAACACTCTGACTTTAGCCGAATTTTCGGATATTGCGTAGCCAGTATTTTCTTCTTTCATTGTGTTGTTAATATTGGCATGACAATTGGACTTGCCCCCGTTATTGGTATACCGCTTCCTTTTTTCAGTTATGGAGGCTCTTCTTTGTGGGGGTTTACTATTTTGCTATTTATATTTCTGAAATTAGATATTTATAGAGATGATTTGATAAGATAGTTTTATTAAGTTTTCAGTTGTCAGCTTTCAGTTTTCAGTTATCAGTTTTCAGTTATCAGTTTTCAGTTTTTCAGTTATCAGTTAAGGAGTAAATGAGTATATTTAGATTACCTGACCTCCGAGGAAATCAAAATGTCACCTTTTTCGACAAGCTCAATGCATCGCCTAACGGAATGCAAAAAAAACCAAAATGTAGGACATTTTGGTTTCCTCAGCAAAAATAGATTTTTCCTTATAAAATAACAAAAAAACGTTTATGAGGTAATGAACTCTAAAATTAGGTTTTTTAGTTGCAAATTTGCGACAATCATGTTTGCGCCAAGTCAGGAGTTATGAAATTTCAGTTATTAGGAACGTGGACAAAATAACTTCTTCAGTTGTTGCTGCGTCTAATCGGTTTTAAATTCTTGAAAGGTAATGTATAGTTTTCAGTTTTCAGAGAATGAGTGAATAAGTAAATGAGTAAATGAGCAAATAAGTAAATGAAAAATGAGCAAATGAGGGAATAAGTATTCATAATTCAAAATTAAATCTTCTTTAATTTGAAATTTTCAGTAGTTTCTTCTTTTTCAATGGTGTAATCATTTGTCAATTCAAGTGTCCATCCTTCGCCTGTTATAATATTTCCTTCTGTTTTCAATGGATTGGTTATTGTAATTTTGTCCCAATTTGGACTCATTAATGCTCCGTTTTCAACGTTCAAAGTTCCCCAATTGTCAATTACTGTAATGGTCTGATAAACAGTTCCTTTATCTTCTAAAGGCATTATATTTCGAGGGTCGAATGAAATACTCATCTGCCCAAATTCTAATTCAAAATGAGGTAAGTCAATAAATTTTTGGATATAATCGGCAACAATTTTTTGAATTTTCTCTTCTCTGTCTGTCTCTTCTTGTAAAATTGTTTTTCCATTGTAAATGTCGAATATTTCATCAACAGTTTTTTTTATATCGATGGGAATATTGATATTAAACGCATTAATAAAATATTCAGTTAAATTAGTTTCTGAAGTGATTTCTTTGTTCCAACCACCATTCTTATTTTGAAGCAAATAGCCGTAGGCGGGAGTTGTATAATATGCAAATGACCTAATATATGTAGGATTTGAATAAAAATCGTTTATGCTGTTTACCAAATGATTAGTCGCTTGTTTATTGTTTCTTCCGCTAATTATTAAACCTGTGTAGGTTGCCGTTCCTTCCAATAATTCCAAATAATTTTCGTCTATATCAGTTTCGGGGAAAATATAATTTCTATATTTTCTGAAAGTAAGCGCATTAGTGAGATGATTGTACATTTCTTTTTCAGACGATGATTTAAGCGCCATTGTAATTGCTTCTAATTCTAAGCGAAGATAAATTCTTGCATCTTTTTGGTCAAGATGAATATTTTCAGAGTAATTAACATCTAATTCCAACTCTGGCTGTACGCTATGAAATAGTTCGTGTGCTAGCAAGTCAATTCTTTCGAATTTGTCTTGCGGAAGCGGCAACATTATCATTGCCCACCTTTTACCGCCCCAATCCATTGCAGTATTTGCAATGTTCACGTTATCAGGCAAAATACCTTTATAAATATTTCCGAAAGGTTGTAAAATGTTTGCGGTATCAGTTTCGTTAGCAAAAATTTCACTTGTTTCAGTATCAATCAATAGAATAGCACCATATAAATCCCTGTCCCAAAGATTTTTGTGCTTTTTTGTTGCTGACTTTATCTCAGTAAAAACTGAAGATATATTGTCATTTATACTCTGTTGAGTAGATCTTTTACACCCTTGTGTAAATAAGAGTATTACGATAAAATAAATGGTCTGTTTCATTATTATTTAATTTATTGGGGTTAATTTTCTATCATATATTATTCACCTAAAAACATTTTACGTTTTCAGTTATGTCGCTGCATTTTCATTTCGGCAATTGTTTTTTCCATTTCTACAATTTTTTTATCTTTGTCTGCAATAGTTTTGATATTTTCTTCTATCTGACGCTCTTTATCTTGAAGTTCCTTAATAATATCGTCTTCCAATTCCATTTCACGTCTCTTTTTCGGGTCTTCCATTGCTTTTCGCAAACGGCGGATAATCTGTTGGTAGTCTTTTGGGAAAGACTCGTCGTCTACATCTAAAATATGTTGAGTACTTGTAACATTACTCTGGTCGAAAACACTCAATATCTTTTCAAGATCATTACGGCGGCGCTCTTTCAGTTCTCGTATCTGTACAATCCATGAACGGTGATGAAGCCCTGTTATAAATTCGCCCGATGCTGGAAATTCATCGCCGGTATAAGCGTCTTTTACATTGTAATTAACTTGCAGTACGGGACGTGCGGGTAAATCCGTACCATAATCAAGAAAGTAGATACAGTAAATTTGTCGCACTTTTTCCTGTTTTATCTTTTTGAACTCATTTTTCCCTTTTTTCCTCGTGATCGTAACAACGTAACTATTATTCGGATTTTGATATTCAACGCCTAAATATCGCCGAAAACGCATCAAATCTGATTGAAGTTTGGCTTTTTGCAATTCGATAATAACCGTTTTGAAACCTATTTCTGTTTCAATTTTTGCCGAAAAGTCAAAATGACAAACCGTTAGAGGTGAACGTTCTTCGCTGCTCCTTGGAATTTCTAATGTTCTTTCCTGGGCGCAAAACTCTAATTCAATTATATTCTCACCAATTATTGCAGAAAGTAAAAGTTTTGCCGCTTTATTGTCTTCCAGCATATATTGGAACACTACATCATATATGGGATTGGCTATATGCATATCTAATTATATTATTTTTTCGAGTGCAAATATATATGATTTTTTTTAATACACAGAGAAAAATAAAAATTTTTGTTTCCCCGAAAACTTTTTCCCCGATTTTTCAATTTTTTTTGAAATTTTATACTTCATATTCCAAACCAATTTTCAAATTCTTTTTGTTCTATATACATCACCTTGTGGCTTGTTTCTTACAAGATAATGATATATTTCTCGTCATTCACCTTGTTAGCTTCCATCACAAGCAAATTTTCAATAAAAGATTTAAGACTTCTCCATTCAGAAACCTCCCTGAATGATAAATTCCGAAATGTATCCATCGGAATATCATAAGGTTATTGACATGCTTATTTTTAATAACTCCTTATTTCATTAATAGAGGCGTAAACAATTCTATCAAATTTTCTTCGGGGTCTCGCAGGTGAACAACTCGCATACCCCATTCGGGCATATCTATCGGTTTATTGACAAATTCAATCCCTTTCTGTTGAAATTCTTTATAACTTTCGTCAACACATTCTACTTCAAAAGAGACCATCATTTTTTCACGACAATTTTTGGGCTGTCTTTTGTCGAAATTGCCAACTGAGTGCGACATATAATCTGATACAAATAAGGCAAAACCTTCAATATTTTCTGCAACTTTGAAGGATGCATAACTACTATTTTCGTTACCCCAAGTGGGTTCTAATCCAAGTTTTTCAGTGTAAAACTTGAAACATTTTTTGTAGTCTTTGACTAACAATCTAACATTACTAAACTTCATTATAACTTAAATTTTAATATGTTTATACTATTGATTATATTATATTTACGTTCTATTTTATTATATAGAAATTTTCTTCGGTAATACTAATTATTCATATTTTTTTTATACATCTCAAAAAACTTTTTCATTATTATATCAATTTAGTAAATAAACGGGACTGCAAAAATACAATTTTTTTGAAACTATATGCAAGTAAACGAGCACAAAACAGCAAAATATTTCAGTAAAATTATTGAATTAAATTTCCCCCTTTCCATACATTTTGCACCCGTTTTTCATTACATCATATACTTCTTTTCGCAACCAATCTGGTGAAATAACCTCAATTTTATTGCCAAGTGACAATAGTTCCTGCATAAAATCAAATGTTGGCGACAAATAATAACTGAAAATAGAATCGTTTTCGTTTATTTCAGATTCTTGCTGTGAATGGTGCAGTGGTAGTGATTGCATATATTTTCGTTGATTGCCGAACACTTTTAGTTGTACAATGCATGGAGAAATATCTTCATCTATGACTATTCCGAAGACATTATCGAAAAATGTTTCAGGGTTAAAATTTTTTGGCAGTTTGAATTTTTTCTCTGTTATTATCAGATTTTTAATACGGTCTAACGAAAAAGTTCTCAGGAAAACCTATTTCTATATTTTTGGTTTTCCCGACCTCAGAAAAACCTATTTTTTTAGGTTTTATCGGCATTTTGACAGTTTTCCAGACATCCGGAAAATGATCCGCAACATTAAAACCACTATTTCGACAAGCAAGCATTGCCCTGTCTATTACTTTTTTGAAGTTTTCCCATTTGGAATATTCCAAAACAGTGGCTAACTCGCGGGCAAACCAATATTCGTTTTCGTTTTCGTCTGTACGTTTTGTTTGCTCAAACCCCAGATATTCTTTTGCTTTTAAATTACTCATATTATTTTTTTTTCTTAAACGCAAAATTACTCATATTATTTGACTTTTAAAAACAATTTTTTCTGTCCATATAAGCAACGGAAACATTGTCAATACATTTGTGTTTGGTTCCATTTTATCAATTTATTATATTTTCAACTACTTTAATAACTGCCTAAAAGCAATTTTTTAGCAAAGATATTGGTGCCGAATGGCAGCACAGGGTAAAAATATTAACCAACGTCTGTCACATACGACACCCGATACTCTATCTCTTAATTCTTTATAAACTCCATTTCTTCTACCGTTAAGCCGTATAAAGGACAAATCAAGTCATCTATTCTGTTTTTCAATCACCTCAATCTCCTCCTCACTCAACCCATACAACCCATAAACCAACCTGTCAATAGCCTCATAATCTTTGTTTTCAAATAAGTTTTCTATTTGATACTCTGTTTCGGGAGTGGGTATAAAAATAGGTAAATTTTCCAAATTATTTACTTTAAATTCTTTTTCAATACCTCCTCCCATATAATATTTTTTTAATGCAAACCAAATTAAATTTGATGTTAAAATAGTAAGTAGGTAATTTAATCTTTTTCCCACTATGATATAGCAGGTATCATTTACCATTGATTGTTTATTATCAATAGCAAAACAAGGTTCGCTACCAGATATGCGTGAAAATACTATTTTCTGTTTGTAAAAATCTTCTAAATAAGCGCAATTTCTCAAATTATATGGTGTATCGCCTTTGTCTTGTCGTTTTACTAAGGCAGGATAAAATTTATCTAAATGTTTTTTTACAGAGGGATAATCATCTACATTTATGGGTTTAAGGCCCTTCTTTTTTATTCCATTATGTGTGTTAATCAAATACATATCCGCAAATTCATAACTATATGTTTTTATGTCTCTACCACGCAAAATTGGTTTAATAATTTCAGCAGATTTTGGATCCTCGGCAATTAATTCTTCTTTTTTCTTTCTGTCAATAAGAAAGGCTTCGTTATATCCTGTAATTATTCCACGATTAATCTGAACATTCCATTCTTTTAATGGAGTTCCGACTTTTTCAATCTTCTCTTTGATTCTCTGTTCGATGGGACTTAAAATTACCCACCGAACTCCATTAAAAACTGAAATTCTCTTATTTAACTCAACATAATTTTTTAAATTGTTCATGCCCTCTTTTTTAACTTTGCAGGCTTTTGTTTGTTGACGGTTTTCTGTTTTTTGATAAATTAAAATATTTACATCTACTGTTGCATGGTCAAACACTTTGACACCCACAAAATCAATAAGTAGTTCAGGATTTGTTTTTTCGTAGAAAAATTTTCTAATTTTATCACCATATCCTGCGCGCATCCATTTGTTGGAAGTAACAAAACATAACCTGCCTTTTGGTGTCAAAAGTTGATGTCCACGTTCATAAAAAAGACAATAAATATCACCCGTACGTTCAAAAACTTGATAATTTTGATTTTTGTAAGTATCTGATAATTTGCCCATTGATTGTAATTGTATATACGGCGGATTCCCCATCACGACATCAAAACCCATAAAATTGCCATCTTCATCAAGCACTTCGGGAAACTCAAAGCGCCACTCGAAACAGCCACGTTTTTTTTCGTTGTAAATTGATTCTAATTTGTTCAATTTCTCGGTAAGTTCGGCTGTTTTTGCTCGCCATTCGTCTGTTTGCAAGTGTGCAAAAGTTCCGAATGTGTGTTGCAGCAGTATGTCTTTTGCTTTTACAAAGTTTTGATAATCAGGGTCTTTTGAATTAGGTATTTGATAAAATTTTTCTTTTTCGGTTTCAATATTTCTAACTATTTGACGCTTTGAAACTTTGTCGTCAGTGCATTTATACATTGCAACCCATTCTTTGTATTGTTTTGTTGCCTTCCTAACTGTTTGCGCCAAACCCGGTATCTCTGCATATTTATCATCTAAACTAAATCGACTTAAAAGCGAATTTCCACATTTTATGTTTATGTCTATGTTAGGCAGTGTTTTTAAATTCCTCGGTTCAGGGTTCACGGTAGACGGTGCACGGTGTTCCATACCCTGTACCCCATCCCCTGTACCCTGTACCCCATCCTGCACATAATATGCGTGTTTTAACAATTCTATCCATAGTCGTAATTGACAAATTTTCACTGAGTTAGGGTTAATATCCACACCAAAGAGGCAATTTTCAATAATTTTTTGTTTTTCGTTAAAAAAAGTTTCTTGTATTCGTTGGCTTTCAGAGTTTTTTGAATTATAGATAAAAAAATTACCTTCATAGTCTTTAATAATCAATTCATCATTTTCTATCGTAACTGAACATTCTCTCAACCTTTTATGGTTTTCGTCAGCGAGTATTCCAAGTTGGTGTTTAATAAAAATCATCTCATTTAATGCAGAAACCAAAAAATGTCCAGAACCAACGGCAGGGTCGCAAATTCGTATTGAATTAAAAATATTGTTTGCTTCGATTATATCTTCTGTATTAAGTCCTATATGATTATGCAAATCCTCTATTGTGTTGCAATTCCAACCTTTTATTTGGTTAAATTTTTCTACCACTGCACGACTAATTGCTTCACGGCACATATACATTGTTATTGACGACGGTGTGAAAAAAGAGCCATCTTTATAACCGTTTATTTTTTCAAAAATAAGTCCCAAAACGGATGCGCTGATTAATTTGTTTGGATTTTCTTCTTCATTTTGTAATCCACTGAAATTATAAGAGTTCAAAAATTGCAGGAGATATTGCAATGCGTCTTTTGCTCTTTTTGTTAAAACGCTTTTTGTAAAAAGAGGAAGTGGTACATTGTTTGGTAATCTGCTTATATTCAATATTTTTTCTAAATCTATTTCTTCAAAAAGAGAACTGTTTAGGTATGGTACGTTTTTAAATTCATCCAAATATGCAGGTCTGTTTTCGTGAGTTTGTGCTAAAACTTGGAAAAATAGTGTGTTCAGTTTGCTAAAAACATCTATTTTTTCGTGTGTAAGGAAATCTATTTTGCTTATATCGCTATCATCGGGTTGTATGGGCGATTTTAGTAATTGTGCCTCTAAAAGTTTCAGGAATAAAATTCTGTTTATCCACGTAATAACAAGGGCGAGAGCGATATCAAATAGTTGTTCATCATGGGGGATAGGGGATGGGGAATGGGGGATGGGAAATTGCGACAAGTCTAGAGTTTGAAGTTGTGCAATTGTAAGTTCTAAAAGTGAACCTACATTTCTATCTTTTATTTTACGTTCAATTTTGATTTTACCTTCAGTTTTTGTTTCGGTAAGTCCGAGTATATGCAGTAGTTCATTGTAAAAATCGGTGTTTAGTTTGTTGGCATCGGGGATAATATCTCTTTTCAAAAGATGTACGGGTGAAAAGAATTTGTAAAGCGCAATAAAATCTTCGTTATCAGTGTCTAAATCTTTGTAATCTCTAATATCGAAATGAACAAAAGATATTTTGTCTTTTACTTTTTCAATTATTTCTGGTGCAATTTCATCATAAAAATATTGAGTTCTGTCGCCTTCAAGTTGTCTGTTACTATACTGTTGAAACACTTCTTTAAACTTCGCATTACAATAAAAATGTTCATAAAAATCTTTAGCATCAAATACAAACCATTCGTATAAATTGGTAATAATCAGATGTCTAAGCGATTTATTTTTGTTAATAGTGCGTTCCGACATATAATAAAGGAGTAGTTCGTGCATTGCTTTTTTGTTGATATTCTCTTTTGTTGGCATATCAACAAGGTTTGCGCTTGGTCGTTTAATTTCATGGATAACTTCGGGAGTGATTTTTTCTTTTTGTTTTATTGCAAGGTCTGCTCGGATTTTATTAATGGTGTCGTTGTAAACATTAATATCGAAATCATCTCTATAATAAATATTTAACATAAATGTTCTCAACAAATTTTTATTAAACTCTTCTATTTCGTTTTCATCGATTTTTTGCAACAGTAGGTCAAACTCTTTTTTGAAGTTTTCGATTTTTTCCTTGTTAGGAGTTTGTTTCAAGAATGTAGGATTAATAACCTGTTTAGGAGTTTTAATATTGTAGAACATAAATTTTATTATTGATTTTTATTTTGCAAAAGTAGAAAAAATTTTTGGAATTCTAAGCGTGTATGATGAAAATTTTATTGCTAAAAAATCTGTGTTTTGAACTCCCATTTCAATCATATTTCTCTTAAAACCTAAACAACAATTCACAACTAACAGAATTATTGTTAAATTTTGTAATTAGTTTTTCGTTCCAATAATATGGACAATAATGGTAATTAAGCGACAAGCCTATATAATTTCTTACAAAAAGAGGTCTTAAGACTGTAATTCCTGCGGACAAATTTAAAGCATTTAGGTTATGATATTTATAAAAATCCTCCTCATCACTTTCAATTAATTCTTTTAGTCCTGTTCCGGTTGTCTCAAAGCCTACGCCGAGGTGAGGAATTATAATAATTTTATTTTTGTCGTAAATTTTGAAACCTATTTTGGAATAAAATAGTAATGTAGTTTTAGAGTTAACGGTGTTTGTATCGCCCATTGCATAAAACTGAAAATCGCTGTCATTTATATTGTATCGGATATTCATACCAAAATCGGCAATAATTTTATTTTTCAAAGGGGTGCAAAACGAAAATCCTATATAGTGGTTGTTCCCAAAAATTTTGTTATTATTTCCAATCATACTATGTCCCCCCAAATAAATAGAAAATGAGTGTTCATTACGGCTATTTTGATATTTTATTTCATTAGTTACTGCCCTTACATGACTTTTTTTATACTCATTTTTTGATAATTCTTGTGAAAATTCACGCTTGTTATGCGCAAATAAAATACAAAACAATTTATCATCACCCGAAACAAGGTTGTTGTCTAACAGTTCTTTCGATTTACTTGTAATAATAGAATCAATTGGGTGACGCAGAGGCAGATAACCAAAATACTCTTTATTTTCGTTAAATTCTGTTAAATAATTAGCAGATTTTGCATCTCTTTTGCGGTATTCAAGTACATTAATAAATTGCCGTTTTATGTATGTATCGATATTTTTCTTTTCAAGCGATTTATTAAGTATGGCATTAAAAATTATCACCCGCTCGGTACTTTCGCATTTACCACAAAAAAAATCTAAAATATTTAACAAACTATCTATTTTTGAATATTTGCCTGAAATAAATTTTTCAGTAATTTGCTCCATTATTTCGGGTGTTATTTTTTCGCAATCGGGCTTATTTCTTTCAGACAGCATATTTACAAGTGCTTCACGTTGTGAGAAAGATGTGGCTGATATCATTAAAAACCAAAAAAGAAAATAGTATTTCATCAGTTTGTAAACTTTTAACTTTCTAACTCATTCACTGATAACTATTTTTTATCCAAACCTTTGATTTTCGATATTAATTTCGATTTATCTGCTGTTTTTTTGTAGTTAACAAAATTTTGGGTTTTTATTTTGGAAGTTGATTTTTTAGATGATTTCCAATTACCATAATCATAAAAATACCATTTTAATCCGCCGGGGTCGGTAGTCGTCATTGACTCAGACCATAAACTTTTAACATAATTGCCATCTATCTCGAAAATTTCTTCATCTACAAAATAAATAATATTCCATCCTTTGACAAGAGTCAAATCAACAAGCATGTAATCCTCATATTCTATTATGTAATCCTGATATTCATATATTTCTTTTTCTGAATAACTGCCTTCGATTGTAACATCTCTATCGGAATATAAATAAAAACCATCGGCGTACAATTCATAATAACCATTTGGAGTGTAATGTTCTATTTCATTCTCAAGATAAAAGGAGCCTACCCATTTGCCTGATTTGTAACCTACAAAAAACACATCTGTTACCATAACATCATAATCACTTGCTGTTATCCAATCAATCTCATCCCAGTCGTCTTCATCAATTAATTCTCCAAAAAACCTCCACAATAACTTGTTATCAACATTAATTGGCAAGCCTATTGTAAAACCGCCGCTTTCATAATT
>Ga0099364_10007642_pt1 | contig 15376 bp, 7 predicted proteins | sample TergutTh196P3_FD_73070 | JGI IMG/M metagenome (GOLD analysis project Ga0099364, IMG submission 73070) | Microcerotermes parvus P3 segment gut microbial communities from Pointe-Noire, Republic of the Congo - Th196 P3 | ecosystem: Host-associated > Arthropoda: Insects > Digestive system > Gut ... | reverse complement strand
GGCACAGGCAGAACCGCGCCGTACGGCTTCTCCGCACATGCAAAACTTCATTGACTGCGTTCGTTCCCGCCAGAAACCCATCGCAACCGTTGAGGTCGGAGCAAGCACAGCCATCCTTTGCTGCAACGTCAATCTGGCGCTCGAATTAGGTCGACCTGTTAAATGGAATCCAGCTACCTATAGTTTTGGAGATGACAAAGAAGCAAACGATCACCGGTTGCATTGGTATCAATATCGTAAACCTTATACTTTGCCTTATTTTAGTAAATAAGGCGGAAGAAAGAAAAATGGTTTATTGTTGATGGTGACGTGGCAGGTTTTTGAAAACCTGCTACGTTTTTTTTGGGAGACTTGTATCATTTGTGATTTGTCAGTAGGGATATTCACTTGGCGGTACGCCGAACTGTTTTTTGAAGTTTATCGAAAAATGAGGTAATGTGCTGAACCCCGTAATATCGGCAATCTCGGAAATGTTATATTTTCCTTCGCGTAAAAGTTCGGCGGCGCGATTGAGTTTGTAAGTTTTGAAAAACATATTGGGATTATTGCCGGTCAATCCTTTGATTTTATAGTAAAATTTGGAGCGTGAAATTTTCAACAATTTAGACATCCGTGCAATATTGAGTTCGGAATTTGACAATTCTGTTTCCATCAAAAGGTAAAGTTTTGTCAAAAAAGCGTTGTCCTGTGCCGAAAGCATGTTTTTTTCAACGATTTTATCGGTTTTTGTTTCTCTGCCGAGCAAACGGCGCAGATTTTCACGATTTTTTAGTTGTGATTTGATGAGCGCAAGCAGATAAACCGGGTCAAAAGGTTTCGTAACATATGCGTCAGCGCCTGAATCCAAACCTTCTACCTGATTTTCGACAGTTGTTTTTGCCGTAACCAAAACAACGGGAATATGACAAAAGTGAATGTCGTCTTTCAACGTTTTGCAAAATTCGTAACCGCTCATATCGGGCATAATGACGTCGCTCAAAATCAGGTCGGGGATTTCTTCTTCGATCATTTTCAGCGCATTGAAAGCATCGAAACACGTAAGTAGTTTATACGAAGGCGAAAGCAAGCTCTTCAGATAATGTACGATTTCGCTATCGTCGTCCACAACAAGAATTTTTGCGATTGTTTTTTTTGTTTTACCCATCTTATCGCTACGCGCCTCATTACTGCCGTGATATTGTTCTTCGGTTTGCATCGGGAAAACATTATTTTGTTCCTCATTATCGGCCAATATCTCTTCCTGCAAGTAAGCATCTGCATTGGCGGGCAGCAGCAATGTAAAAACCGAACCTCCATCCGCAGCATTGTCCGCCTTGATAAAACCATGATGCAATTCTGCCAGACGCCGTGCATAATAAAGTCCGATCCCCGTTCCTAAGTTATACGTACCGCGTTGATGATCAATTTGATAATAACGCTCAAAAATCTTTTCCAACTGGTCTTCAGCAATTCCTTTTCCGGTGTCTCGAACAGTTATTTTTACATAATCATCGACCACATCGAACGAAACGACTATTTTTCCACCTGAAGGAGTAAATTTCAGCGCATTAGCAAGTAAATTACCCATGATATTCTCCACTTTATCCATATCGAGCAACATCGGGAAAGAATCCTCTAATAGATTGTCAATCAGATTGATATTTTTGATATTGGCATTCAATTTGAAAACTTCAATTAACCGGTAGAGTTCGGAAATAATATCAGTTTTGCGAACTTTGAGTTTCAACGTATCGTTTTCTAATTGATTGAAATCCAGTATTTGATTGACAAGTTTCAACATACGGGTCACACTACGTTGAACGATATACAACAATTTTTTGTTTTCGCCGGTAATCGTTTCGTCATCACAAAGCGTTTTTACAGGGCCTGCAATCAGTGTAAGCGGGGTGCGGAACTCATGCGATACATTGGCGAAATAGCTCATATTCATCTTATTGACCACTTCTTCCTGCTCTTTTTCGCGTTGGATTTGCAGGACATTATCCCGTTCTCTCTTTGTTTTACGAAAGAAACGAACAGTCAAATATGCCGCCAAACCCAATAGAATCAAATAAATACATATTGCCTGCCAACTTGCAACAGGTGCAGGCGAAATATGCAGGTCTAATGAATTTTCAATTGCTATTTGTGTATTGCTTTTGTCGGTGATTCTTACGTGAAAAACATATTTTCCTGCCGGCAAATTCGAATAATATGCTTCGTGGGTGTTGCCTGCGGCAATCCACATTTTGTCGTAGCCTTCGAGCATATATTCGTAATTTACGCGCTCAAACTCGCTGTATTCCAAAGCAACAAACGAAATGGAAAATGAATTTTGAGACTGTTTTAAGCGAATGGTCGGGCAATACGATAAATGCCGGTCGATACAATGACTTTGGGATGGAAAAACGATTTGGTTATGAATCTTCAATTCTGCGAAAACCAACGGAATCGTGCGTTCGTTGATAATATCGTCGGGTTTGAATAAAGTCAAACCATGCGTGCCGCCGAAAATCAGCGTGCCGTCTGCCATCCTGCACACGCTTCGTTCGTTGAACTGATTGCCTCCTGTGCCGTCTTTTTTGTAATAATGGATGATTTGACCGCTCAGTTGGTCGTATTTACTTAAACCGTCAAGTGTACTTATCCAGATGTTCCCGTATGTATCTTCCTGAATGGCGGCAACATCAATGCAAGCAATACCTGTTATTTCTTCTACATGATTGATTTTTCGCCTGTAACGGAAAAGCCCGTTGAGCAACGTTCCAACCCAAATATCACCTTGTGAATCTTCAAAAACAACGGTTGGCACAATCAACGGGTTTTTTATCAATCTTAGAATATCAATCTCTTCTATATCCCAATTTTCAAGGTTGATGATGAGCATATTGTTCGCAAATGACGAAATACATAAATGTCCGTCGGCGAGTAGTTTCATGGCGCTTGTAAACACATAAGTGCCTGGATTATAAAGAATTTCTCCCCGAAATTCACTGTCGTTCTTTCGCAGGATATAGATGTTATGGTTGAAACCTATGGCATAAAATGCGCCATTATGGTCTTCCACCATGGCTGTAATGGATGTTTGGGGAAAATAACTGTTGATGTGCTTTAAATTGTTCCCATCATACCGGCATTTGATCAGCCTACCTATGGTGGTAATCAACCAAATATTGTCTTCGCTGTCAATAAAAATACTTCTTATATAGTTCGTTAAATTATCATTATCGGGAAAGAATATCGTCACATCAATCTGTCTGATTTCTTTCTTCAGGGCGTCGTAAAGGAAAATTCCATCGAAAGAAGTTGTGATCCAAAGATTTTCGTTGCTATCTGCAGAAATGGAAGTAACCGATTTTTTTTCAAATTGCGAAACAAGGTAACTGTTGTTGTTGAACCGATCCTGATAGTTGTATTTCACTGCAAATCCCTGGTCGTAAGAGCCAATCCACAAATTTTTTTGCGAATCGGTAAACATAGTTGAGATATTGAAATTTGGAGCAACCAATGGAAAACCATCTTCCGACTGATGAATAAGGGTTTGAAATAGATAATTGTAAAGGAACATACCTTTGAGGGTGCTAATCAACAATTCCGAATCGGAATAAGGATGTATGTAGGTGATGATGGTTTGCGACAATACTGTGTGGCGGCGGATAACCTCGGGCAGTTCCGCAAATTGTTCGTTATCAAGGTCAAAAATTGAAAGCGTAGTACCCGAAACAATCCATAATGAGTTGTTGTGTAAAAAAGAAGATTGAATATAATTGTCGTACTCAACGCGGAATTTCAGCTCTTTGGTTCTCGTATTAAAACGGCGGATAAACGATCCTGAAACAGACCATAAGTCACCTTTTGAGTCAATTAAACAATGATTACTCCATTTTCCGTCGCTGTCAAAATTGGGAATGACCACCTTGAATGTATTACTCTGTTCATCATATTCGCAAAGTTGTCCTACCAGATTGAGAAAAATCCTGCCTTGTTTATCTTCAAATATTTGCATTGCATTTTGCGAAATCGCATCAATTTTAATACGCCGGAAACAATTTTTGTCGGTATAGATGGACACTCCGCCGGTGGTGCAAAACCATAAACGGTCTTTCGAATCACGAAAAATCTGCCAAATCTGATTTCCACTGATACTCAACGAATCATTGCTGTGGAAATACTGATGATATTCATACACATTGTGTTTGTTGGCGCCCCGCGCCGTTCCGATCCAGATGTGTCCCATGTCATCTTCGGCAAATGAACTGACAAATTGGTTGGAAATGTCGGTAGAAATAACAAACGAATTGTTGATTTGCGTTACCGGTTGCTCAATTTGAACGCAACTCCACAACAAAGAAATGATTAACAACAAAAAACCATCTAATACGCTGTAAATCAGAAAAATACTAATTTTAGGTAAGATGTAATCAACAGATTTACAGATAATTGGCATTGTTTTTAAGCAGGTCGTATTCATCTTTGGTGTGTATCAGCATTATTGATTTTGAATGCAAAGGTAAACATAGATATTGAAATAAACCATAAAAACCGTTTGAAAAAGGTAAAATGATATTTTAGATAAATATTTGGACAAATAGGAAAGTCAATTTGAACAAATCGGTAAATCTTTTGAACAAATCGGTAAATGGCTTGTTGGTTTTTATACTACTTTTGTAATTGAATTTTAATTAATTTTAATAAATTTTGTATAACTTTAAAAAAACAAAGAGTATGGTTAAACGTAAATTTAAACTGAGAAAAACAGTAATCTTTACTATTTTTCTTTTGATGTGTGTAACATTTTTAACGGCGCAGCAAGGCACGCTACGCGTATCGGGAAATGTGACTGAAGAATCCGGTGATCCGTTGATTGGTGTAAACATTCAGGAAAAAGGCACTACAAACGGTACGACAACAGATGTAGATGGCAATTATACGCTTACGGTACCGCAGGGAGCTACGCTTGTGTTTTCGTATGTTGGATTCACCGCAGTGGAAAGGGCGGCTACCGGAGGCGTTTTGAACGTTGTTCTGAGAGAGGATTCCCGGTTCATTGACGAAGTTGTAGTTGTGGGTTACGGCGTTCAGCGCAAAAGTGATGTGACGGGAGCTATCGCAAAAATTGAGACCGGCGATATCCAGAACCGCTCAATTACCGACGCGAATCAGGCGTTGCAGGGCAAAACCGCCGGCGTACAAATGATTTCCACAGGAGGTCCCGGCGCTCAGACGGATATCCGTATACGCGGTATCAGTTCCAACTCCGGCTCCTCTCCACTCTACATCGTGGACGGTATGCAGGTTCGTAGCATCAGTTATCTTGAACCGAATAATATTGAGTCGATGGAAGTTTTGAAAGACGCCGCATCGGCAGCCATTTATGGCGCCCAAGCCGGTAATGGCGTCGTCTTGATTACAACAAAGAGAGGCTCAGGGACTGCCCAGGGCTCGATCACGTATGACGGACAATATGTTTTCAATGACATATCGCGTTTTCCTCAGAGGTTGAATGCGCAGGATTATCAGACTTATATGCTTGAGGCCGGTTACCTAAATCAGGCGGCTATCAACGCTGCTTGGGACGGTAGAACCGATACAGACTGGAGTAAAGTCGCATTCGAGACCGGTTTCTCCCACCGCCATAACCTCTCGTTCTCTCAAGCGGGCGATCAGGGTACTTTCTTTGCATCATTGAGTTATATGAACCAGGACGGGCCGATCGTTGCATCAAATGATATATTTGAACGTTATACATTTCTTGCCAACGCCGAGCGTAATATCAAAAGTTGGCTCAAGGTAGGTATAAACTTCACATATGACAGAAACCAAACCTTGTCCCTAAATAATGCACAAACCGGAAGCAACCCCATGATTGGGGCTGTATTACTGCTTGACCCTCTTACCCCCGTTTATTGGCCTACGATCAACAATGTGCCGGAAGGTTATAAACCTTATGCCGAAAACGGCATGCTACTAAGCGATAACAACGGATATCATGGTCAATCATTGGTATATATAGGCGACAATGTGAACCCGCTTACAATTGTTAATAATGTTCTTAATGAGGGATATATGAATAATACGATGGGGACGCTTTTCCTTGACTTCAAGCCAATCAAGGAACTTGTCATAACCTCCCGTCTGAGTATGCAGGAAAGTAGCCGCATGGGTAAGAATTATCAAGCCCCTTATTATGGAAACTCTATTGCGAATAGAACCAATCCGACAGTTCAACGTACCGGTATGGGCAGTTTCTATTATCAATGGGAGAATTTTGCCAACTATACCAAAACTATCGGTGAGCATAATGTGAAAGGGATGGTCGGTATGTCATTCAACAAAACCCATAGAGAGAATGTGGGGACAGGTGAGACCCGCCTGCTCAACAACGATCCGCTTTACCGCGATTTAACCTGGCAACACCCTGACGCAACCAGAACAGTTAGTGGGAGTTACTCCGATAATTCCCAGTATTCCTACTTTGGCCGCTTAGATTATACCTACGGCAACAAGTATATGTTCCAGGCAACGTTTCGCGCTGATGCGTTCGATAGTTCGAAACTGTCCGATGAAGCACGCTGGGGCTATTTCCCTGCCTTATCTGCCGGATGGACAATAACTAATGAAGATTTCATGCAAGACATCAAATTCCTTTCATCGCTAAAACTACGTGTTTCGTGGGGGAAGAACGGTTCGATCCGCGCGTTAACCAATTATCGGTATGCGGCAGGAATGGCAACAAATGCCAACCGTCAATACGACTTTACGACAAATCAGAACACGTATTCGTATGTAAGCGGTTATTATCCGAACCAACTCGCCAACGCTGGTCTGAAATGGGAGACCTCGACGCAACTTAACTTCGGGATTGACTCGCGGCTATTGAACGACCGCCTCACCTTAACCATAGACTGGTTCGACAAGCGGACCGAAGGCCTGTTGGTTTCCGCCACGCCTCCGCTCTTTACCGGTTATACTTCGATGTATGTCAACGGCGGTGATATCAAAAATACCGGATTTGAATTCGACCTCGGATGGAATGATAATATCGGCGATTTCCGTTATGGCGTAAAAGCCAATCTGGCAACCCTTAAAAATGAGGTGACCTACTTAGATCCGAGCATCACCCGTATCAATGGTACGGGATTCTTTATGACGCAAGACTACACCGTTATGGAGGAAGGTTATCCGATGTGGTATATGCGCGGGTATGTGATTGACCAGATCAATCCGGAGAACGGTGAACCTGTATTCAAGGATCTCAATGGCGACGGTGAGATCAATGAAATGGACAAGACGTTGCTTGGCAGCGGTCTGCCTGACTTTACCTACGGGATCACGCTTACCGCTTCTTGGAAGGGTTTCGACGTTTCGATATTCGGTACCGGTTCACAGGGTAATGAAATGTATATGTGTCTCTATCGTCCCGACCGTATTTCCGGCAATCGTCTTCAATACTTCTTTGACGACCGTTGGACCGAATCGAACCGTAATACGAACATTCCAAGACCGGGAGCAAGTGGTTTCGACAAATATATTCAGTCTGACGGAATGATTTTCGACGGCGCCTTTTTCAAGATCAAACAGATACAATTGGGTTATACTGCTCCGCGCAGTTTTACAAGCAAATTAGCCATTACTCGATTAAGGGTGTATGTTTCGTTGGATGACTACTTTACGTTTACAAGTTATCCAGGATTCGATCCTGAAGTATCTGTCAATACGCGTACGACAGGTGGTCCTGAAGGGGTTACGGGAGAAGTTACGGGTAGCGGCGTTGGTATCGATCAAGGCGCTTATCCTCAGTATAAAAAGACCACTCTTGGGATTAATATCACTTTCTAACGATCCGGTCAGTATATACATATATTATAATATTAACTAAAATAAATTGTATAAATATGAAAAGTATCAATAAATATTTCGTAGGAATTATTTTTCTGATTGTAACGGTTGTTTTTTACTCTTGTGAAAATCAACTTGATATTCCACAACAAGGAGTTCAAAATATTGACGATTTCTACCAAACAGACGAGCAAGCTATGCAAGCTTTGGCCGACCTCTATACACAGTGGAGAAGTACGTACAGTGACATGATAAATAACCAAAATAATATGTCTGACGACAATTTTGGTGGTTGGGCCAATATGGGTGATAACGGCGGCGCTGCCCATGCATTCAATACTTTTACTTTTGATGCCACACGTACAAGTGGAGCATACAACAACCCTGCCGGGATGGTACGGCGTGTAAATACGATTCTTGCCCGCGTTACTCCCGACTCTCCCGTAAAGAGAAGGATCATTGCAGAATGTTATGTGATGCGTGCCTGGGCCTATTCTTATCTGGTTCAACTGTTTGGTGGCGTTCCTTTAATTGAAGAGGAGATCACAGTATCGAATGCAGTAGCCCCACGTGCTACGGTATCGGAAGTATTGGACCTTGTTAATAAAGACTTCGAAACCGCTATCGCTTCCGGCGATCTTCCGTCAAAGAGTTCGGTTGATGACAAGGAGAATATTCTTCGCATAACAAAAGAGGCTGCACAGGCATGGTATGGAAAGGCGCTTCTCTGGCAGGGAAAATGGAGCGAGTCTGCTACGCAACTCAAGGCGGTTATTAATAGCGGAAAATATCAACTTATCGGAGACGCTCAGCTTACCAACCATTTGGGCGAACCCGATTTTGGCTATATTCTTCGCGCTAAAAACAACCTAAGCACGGAATCCCTTTTTGAGTTCAATTCAAAGAAAGACCAGAACGGCAATGCCGGTGGTGAAGCCTACGGCGGTATAGTAAGTGCCTGGCGTGCCGACCAACTTACACATAATGGAGGTTTATTTGATTATGTCCCCGAAATAGATTATTTTGGTTCGGGATGGGGTGGTACTTCAGGAGTCCGTAAATCGCTTTACGACGCGTTTGTAGAGATGGAAGGGCCGAATGGTTTTCGTCTGAAAGGGAGCGTTATGACCTGGGAGGATTTTCAAGCCTTAGGCATAGGAATCGCTACCCCTTATTACAGTAGCGAAGGGTATTGGGATTTTAAATACCGTACTGTTCGTAGTGAGGTAGGCAGTTGGGCAGTGGGGCAAGGAATGATGGAACTGTTCAACGTTTTTAATGCATGGAAACCAATGCGTTATGCAGAGGTATTACTTAATGCAGCAGAGGCTTGCATTCGTTCGAACGATGCCGGTAGCGCATTGACTTATATCAATATAGTTCGCGAACGCGCCCATCTTTCTCCTCTCACATCAGTTACACTAACCGATATCAAGAAGGAGAAACGCCTTGAGCTTTTTAAAGAAGGAAGCCGCTACATCGACCTTGTACGCTGGGAAGTCCTTAACGATGCAGACGGTATCACGGCCTCGAATATGCTTGGCGAGCAAGGGCATTTCATCCCTACTTTCGACGGAGAAGTGAATCCGCAGGCATTCACGCTGACTACATACGGATGGAAGAAAGGAAGACATGAACTTTTACCTTTTCCCGAAAATGAACTTAATGCCAACTCAATGATCGTTCAAAATCCCGGTTGGTAGTATATGAAATAGCAATTTTTATACTATCTTTGTGTGGTATATCAGAAATGTGGTTCCGGATCTTATATTAAGTATCCGGAACCTAATTTGTATTTTAAATAATTTTTTAATAATAAATATGAAAAGATTTTTTTTGTTCTCAATTTCGCTGTTGTTATGTCTTTCAAGTTATGCACAACAGGAGATTGGCAACCGTGGTGGTCAGGTACAGGTGGATTCGCCTGTCATCGATGCCAATAATCGCGTAACATTCAATCTTTTGGCTCCCAATGCGCAGTCTGTCAGTCTGACGGGCGATGTGATGCGAGGTCTTGGTGTTGAAGGGCGGACTGTAGATATGTTGAAGGGTGAAAACGGAGTATGGAGTTATACTTCCAATCCGATGCCCTCCGACCTTTATACCTATTCATTTATGGTAGATGGACTCCGTACGATTGACCCGAATAATGTGTTTGTGAATCGTGACGTTGCGACTGTAACGAATAAATTTATTGTCGGCAAAGGTCTTGGAGACCTTTATAAAGTAAACAGAGTGCCTCACGGAACGGTTCGCAGAACATGGTATCCGGCTCCAAGCAACGGCGAGCCTTCCGTTCGCCGTATTACGATCTATACGCCTCCCGGGTATGAGACCAGCGGTCAAAGTTATCCCGTATTATATCTGCTGCACGGCATAGGCGGCGACGAAGAAGCATGGATCACGCAGGGATGCACAGCTCAGATATTGGACAATCTGATCGCACAGGGTCGCGCCGTGCCCATGATTGTGGTAATGACCAACGGAAATGCTGCGCAGGAAGCAGCGCCGGGCGAATCAAGCCTGGGGCTTGAAAGACCTTCGATGGGATTGGCCAGAACGATGGAAGGTTCGTTCGAGGTTTCCTTCCCCGATATTATCAAGTTCGTGGATAATAGTTTCCGCACAAAGAATGACAAGGCGAACCGTGCCATCTCAGGACTTTCGATGGGTGGTTTCCACACGATGCACATCTCCCGCCTTTATCCAAACACGTTCGATTATGTCGGTCTTTTCTCGGCCGCATTAGGTGTTGGCCGCGGGGGCGATAATCCCCTTTACGCAAACATTCCGGCTACATTGCAGACACAAAACCGCAACGGTCTCAAACTTTACTGGATTGCCATGGGCAAAACCGATGGCCTTTATCAGTCGACTATTGATTTCTGCAAACAGCTTGATGATATAGGTATGAAATATACTTACCGTGAAAGCGAAGGTGGACACACCTGGACGAATTGGAGGATGTATCTCACCGAATTTGTTCCGTTGTTGTTTAAATAATTAAATTTTAAATTAAAATAGTATGAAAAGAATTTTTTTATTCTTCATTTCCATGTTGCTATGCCTTTCGGCTTTTGCGCAGCAGGAGATCGGTAACCGTGGTCAGGTGCAGGTGATTTCGCCTGTCTTTGAAACCGTCGTAACTTTCAACCTTTTGGCCCCCAATGCAAAGTCGGTAAGTCTTACCGGCGACGTGATGCGCGGTCTTGGCGTCTCAGAACGGTCGGTAGATATGGTGAAAGGTGAAAACGGTGTATGGACGTATACCTCCCCTCCGATGCCCTCTGACCTCTATACCTATTCATTTATGGTAGATGGAGTCCGTACGCTTGACCCGAATAATGTGCACGTGAACCGCGATGTTGCGACCGTAACCAATAAGTTGATTGTCGGCAACGGCATCGGTGATCTGTATAATGTAAACAAAGTGCCTCACGGGACGGTTATCAACACCTGGTTTGAATCGCCTTCCAATATCGATGAGCCGGTACGCCGTATTTCGATCTACACTCCTCCCGGCTATGAGACAAGCGGAGAGAGCTATCCCGTTCTTTACCTGCTACACGGTACGGGCGGTGACGAAGAGGCATGGATAACGCAAGGACGCACGGCTCAGATATTAGATAACCTTATTGCACAAGGCCGCGCCGTCCCTATGATCGTTGTAACGCCCAACGGCAATGTCGAACAGGAAGCCGCTCCAGGCGAATCAAGTCTTGGACTTGAAAAACCCATCATGCGGTTTCCCAAATGGATGGAAGGCTCTTTTGAACTCACTTTCCCAGATATTATCAAGTTTGTAGAGAGTTCCTTCCGCGTGAAAGCGAGTAAGGCCGACCGTGCCATTACAGGTCTTTCGATGGGAGGCTACCATTCGTTGCATATTTCCCGTTATTATCCCAACACATTCGACTATGTGGGTCTGTTCTCGGCGGCGATAATGCCCAATGATACGGTTAAAAGCCCTGTTTACGATAATTTTGTGCCTACGCTGCAGGCTCAGTCCCGCAACGGCTACAAGCTTTACTGGATCGGGATAGGCGAGTCCGATTTCCTTTATCAGTCGAACGTAGATTACCGTAAACAGCTTGATGATATAGGTATGAAGTATACGTATCGCGAAAGCGAAGGCGGACACACCTGGACGAATTGGAGATTGTACCTCACCGAATTCGTTCCAATGTTATTTAAATAATTTTATTTTAAAAAAACAATAAAAGACCTTAGAAAAAGTCAAAATGATAGTTTTGATAAATATTTGTCCAAATCGGTAAGCCGGTTTGGACAAATCGGTAAATGATTTGGACAAATCGGTAAATGATTTACGTGCGTTTATATTACTTTTGCAATTGAAATTTAATTATTTTTTTAAAAATATTGTTTAACTTTATAAAAAAACCAAGAGTATGATTAAACGTATATTTGAACTGAGAAAGACAGTAATCTTTACTTGTTTTTCTTTTGATGTTTGTGACATTTTTAACGGCGCAACAAGGTACACTTCGCGTTTCGGGAAAAGTGTCCGAAGAGTCCGGTGATCCGTTGATTGGTGTAAACATTCAGGAAAAAGGCACTACGAACGGTGGCACGACAACAGATGTTGATGGCAATTATACGCTCGGATGGAAGAAAGGAAGAAATGACCTTTTGCTCATTCCCGAACAAGAACTTAACGCCAACGCGATGATTGTTCAAGATCCCGGTTGGTAGTAAATGAAATAGCAAATTTTATGCCATCTTAACATGACATATCCGAAATTTGGGTCCGGGACCCAATTCGGGATTTGAATACAACAACAATAATAATAAGCGCTATGAAGAGACTTTTTTTATTTTCCATTTCTTTGTTGCTTTGCCTGACAGGGTTTGCACAACAAGCATTATTTGGCGGTCAAAGCATTATCTCCCCCGAAATCCATCCTGACAACACCGTTACATTCCGCTATCTGGCGCCTAAAGCAATCAAGGTACAGTTAACCGGTGAGTTTTTACCAACCCTAAAGATGGAGACAGCCATGGGCATGGTAGATGTGCCCATTATTGTTGATCTGACCGAAGGTGAGGATGGATTGTGGGAATATACCACTCCTGAACCTGTTAAATCAGACCTTTACGGATATTCGTTTATCGTAGACGGTCTGCGTGTGACAGATCCGAATAATGTGTATCTCATCCGCGATGTGGCATCTGTTACCAACGTCTTTATCATTGACGGTGATAAAGGAGATTACTATAAGGTAAATGATGTCCCACACGGAACGGTTGCGAGACGCTGGTACAATTCGCCGGGTCTTAATGCGATGCGTCGCATAACCATTTACACTCCTCCGGGTTACGAAACAAGCAAGGAGAGTTATCCGGTATTTTATCTGCTGCATGGCGGTGGCGGCGATGAGGAAGCGTGGATAAATCTTGGACGTTCTTCACAAGTACTCGATAATTTGATTGCCCAAGGCAAGGCCAAACCTATGATTGTGGTGATGCCGAATGGGCATGTCCAAAACCCGGCAGCGCCGGGAGAATGGAGCAAAGGTTTATACAAACCGACCATGTCAATGGAAGAAATTAACATGGCAGGCGATATGGAGTTGAGCTTTACGGATATTATCAAATTCGTGGAGAGCAACTACCGCGTAAAAAAACAGAAGGCTAACCGTGCTATTGCAGGTCTGTCAATGGGGGCATTCCATTCGGCTCACATATCTGCTTTCTATCCCAATACGTTCGATTATATTGGGCTGTTTTCCGGTGCCTCCTCATTGATGGGCGATCCTGAATCCGTTGTTTACAAGGATTTTGACAAAAAATTGGAAATCCAACAAAAAAACGGATACAAGTTATACTGGATTGCCTGTGGCAACAGCGATTTCGTATTGCCCAGCGTCCAGAATTTACGTAATAAAATGGACAAGATGGATATGAAATACGTATACAGGGAAAGCTCCGGCGGACATACCTGGACAAACTGGCGATTGTATCTCACTGAATTTGCGCCCATGTTGTTTAAGTAATCATTTAATTAACCATAAAATTTTATAATCATGAACAGAAGAAATTTTATTAAGAACGCAGGAGTCGGCACAGCGGTTTCTTTATGTACAGGAAGTATTGGCGCAGCTATGTTAGCTACTTCCTGCAGTGCATCGAATCAAAAAGAAGATTCCGATGAGCAAATCCTTTTTATCGGCGATGATATTGCTGTGGCCAACACGCAATACGGTAAAGTAAAAGGATATATACTCAATGGCGTATACACCTTTCTGGGTATTCCGTATGGGGCCGACACATCCGGTGCAAACCGTTTTATGCCTCCAAAATCGCCGGAACCATGGTCTGACATCCGTCCGGCGGTTTTTTGGGGCGATACTGCGCCACAAAACATGTACGGCCGGTGGCCACACCGTTATGGTACTTTTGTAGATCACTGGAATTATTATGATTTCAGTGAAAATTGCCTGATGATTAACGTATGGACGCCTAACTTGGCCGATGGCAAAAAACGTCCTGTATTGGTATGGTTTCATGGTGGAGGTTTCACCAATGGCAGTGGCATTGAACAGGATGGTTATCATGGCGAAAATCTCAGTAAATATGGAGACATTGTATTTTGTTCTCTTAACCACAGGTTAGGTCCGATCGGATTTTCCGATCTGTCGGGAGTGGGAGGAGAAAAATACAAGGATTCGGGTAATGTGGGCGTACTTGATCTTGTTGCCGCCCTCCAATGGGTGAAAAACAATATCGCCAATTTTGGTGGCGACCCGGGCAATGTCACGATCATGGGTCAATCGGGCGGAGGCGCCAAAGTGTGTACCGTAACAGCCATGCCAGCTGCGAAAGATTTGATCCATAAGGCCGTTCCGTTGAGTGGTAATACGATTGAGGCGCAAGATCAAGAAACGTCGCGCAAGTTAGGCGCTTATATCCTTAAGGAAGCAGGTTTGAAAGAGCCGGAAATTGACAAATTACAAATCATTCCATGGAAAGACTACCTTGACATCGCAAACAGGGCGCTGGCAAAGTTTAATGAAGACAATGCGGGAGCAGGAACAGGACCTCGGAGAGGCTTTGCACCTGTAGCCGATGATGTGAATATTCCAATCGGCATACATTATTCCAAACAAGGCGTCTATTCGGACGTACCCATGTTACTCAGTACTACGTTCAATGAACAAAGCCCCAGTCGTGATGATGCGTTATTAGATCAAATTACCATGGATGGCGTTGTAGAGAGATTACAACCTCGCTTTGGCGACAAAACAGCTGCAATCGTCGCTGCGTATGCGAAAGACTTTCCTGATGCCCGACCCATTGAAATTTGGTCGTTCATCATTTCAAGTCGTCAACAGGTAATTGCAACCGCAAATGCCAAGTTGAAACAGAACTCGCCTGTGTACTTGGCATGGTATGGCTGGCAACCTCCTTTGTTTGACAACCGGATGAGGGCGTTTCACTGTAACGATATCTGTTTCTGGTTCCTCAATACCGATCGAATGATTACCCATACCGGAGGTGGAGCGCGACCACGCCAACTATCCCACAAAATGGCCGATGC
>Ga0099364_10007641_pt1 | contig 15377 bp, 15 predicted proteins | sample TergutTh196P3_FD_73070 | JGI IMG/M metagenome (GOLD analysis project Ga0099364, IMG submission 73070) | Microcerotermes parvus P3 segment gut microbial communities from Pointe-Noire, Republic of the Congo - Th196 P3 | ecosystem: Host-associated > Arthropoda: Insects > Digestive system > Gut ... | reverse complement strand
GGTGTCGAGGATTCCGCGGACTTCGTCTCTCGCTTCGTCGAGTTTCTGCTGATACTGTTTCAGCGAGTTCTTCGCTTCGAGATTCGCCGCCTCAGCGGAAGCAATGTTATCGGCCACCGACTTTTCCCGTGCGTCGAGCGCCTCGGCAATCGGCTTGAACGCAAAACGCCCCAGCACGAAGACGAGGCCCAGGAACACAACGCCGGTCCAGATCGCAATATCGGTCTTGAAATTCAACGGATTCAGGTCCGGTTCCTCGCCGTGCTCACCATGCCCGGCGGCGTGCTCCGTCGGCGCAGCAAACACAAACGCCGTGCCGCCGCCAAGCGTCAAAACGAACGAGATTCCGATAATCAGTAAAATACGGTTCATGGGGAAAAGGAGTTAGGAGTTAGGAGTTAGGAGTCAGAAGCCGAAGTTAGAAGTTAGAATAGTTAAAGAATCAGTCGAACGGGCTCGGACGCCTTTCATTTCTCCTAACTCCTAACTCCTAAATTCTTAACTCCTGACTTCGAACTCTTAACGCCTCTCTTTTACATAAAGATACAGAGGATACAGATAATCAGCGCGAAGAACGTGACGCCTTCGATGAGGGCGGCGGCGATAATCATCGCGGTCTGGATTCCTCCGGCGAGTTCCGGCTGTCGGGCCATGCTTTCGACGGCGGCGGAACCGATTCGACCGATTCCGTAGGCTCCGCCGAAAATCACGAGTCCGGCACCGATGGCGGCGGCGGCCAATCCATACGACGCTTTGGATGCGCCGCCGGCATCATCGGCGGCCAACGCCGTCACCGGTGCGAAAGCGACGAACAAAACGAAACAAATCACGGCGATCTTGGCAAACTGGTTCACGTAAAGTCTCCTTAGAGGGTTAAAAATGTTCGTTAGCCGCTCCGCCCTGCGGAGCGCTGAAACATGGGTGATCGCCTCACAGGGTGAGGCGGCTAACGGTCAATGTTGGTGAACGGACATTCCGATAAACAGAGCGGACAAAAGCGTAAAAATATAGGCTTGAAGGAGCGCAATAAACAATTCCAGCGCACTCAGCACGACACTCAGCAATACGCTGCCGATTGTAACGACAAACCAAATGTAAATGACGTCGGCGGACATCACAATAAACATCATAATGACGGCAAGGGCCACGTGCCCGGCAAACATATTGGCCATGAGACGAATGGCCAACACGCCGTGCTTGATGAACAGGGCGAGAACTTCGATCCCGAACAGGAGCGGCTTGAGAATGCAGCCCAGCGCAGGATGGAGGTCCATATGAGGGACCAAACCGAGCCAGTACCCCTTGACTCCGTGCCTTCGCATACCGGTAACAAGGACAACGCCGAATGTGGACAATGCGAGGACCGCCGTTACACTGAGAGCCGACGTCGGCGTCCCGGACCACGGCACCATCCCGATTAAATTGCAAAGAAGGACGAAGAAAAAGAGCGTCCAAAGGTACGGCACATACGGAGCGGCGTGCTTTTTGCCGATCGACGGAATAATGACCTGATCTTTGAGATAGACGAGAAAAACTTCGATCAGGTTCCAAAAGCGTCCTTTGACCGGCTTTCCACCTTTGATTTTAACGGCCATCGGGATAAAAACGGCACACATCACGGCGGCGACGACGAACTCGAGCACGACATATTTCGTGATACCGATGTTCGTCAGGAATTCAGGAATATCGACGTGGATCCCCGAAGGATAATGGAACGAGGTACTATCCTTGACGTGTCCTGCCAGTTCCGCAATGTCAATGCCAGCACTCATTGATTCGACTCCGAACGACCCCCGGCATTTTCGCCCTTCAGACGACGGATCAGAAGGACGACACTTAGGACCAGTTCAACAAAATATAAGGGAATCGCTCCCAAGGCACAGGGAATGCCCCAAGAACGACCAAATATCACAAATACACAAGCAACGCCGAGCACCGTCAACACGATCCGAACGACGATTCCAACCATACTTTCCGCAACGGCTGTTTTCCATACCCTGCGAAGTCTTTTTTCTGCCGTTTGGGTGACCGCAAAGGATGCCGCAGTGATTGCCAGTGCTGCCAACAGACCTCCGATCAGTGGATTCACGGCAATTCATTGCGTCGCGGAGCGACACGGCTAACGGGTTTCCTTAACGATTTTCAGCAACTGCATATAACCGATGAAGCCGCCGAGCAGCAGTCCGAGGAACAGGAACAGCACGACGGTTCCGAGCAGGTAATCAATCCAAACCCCTAAAAGGATCGGAAGGGCCGCCTCGAAACCAATGGCCATAATCCTCGCCGCCCAAGCGTAACCGATGGCAAACGGGGACCGATCATCATCTTCTTCGCTCGCATCTCCATTCTCCATATTTTACGCAATTCTCCAAGCGGTCAACAATGCTGCCAAAACGAAATCGCCCATTCAAACAACCGTGATTATAGGTTATTTTTCAGCGTCTTGGAGGGGGGCGGGACAATTTCGTAAAAGTTTTATCGATTGGATCGACCAAGAAATCTGCGACGCTCCAAGATACAAACGCAAACGGGGCGGAAAATCGCGTGGATTTTCCGCCCCGTCGGTCTGCGTCGATGCGGTTTAGTAGAGTCCCGGATACGTTGTATTGCCCATATACAGGTTATGGAATCCGCCATAATTCGCAGCTTCCTGTGGCCCGACTTGAGCACCGAAGTACCCGTAAGGATAGGCGTTTCTGGCCGGCATCCGCATGGTGGTATCCATCGGCATGTATGGCGAACACCAAGCTTGCATCATTTGCTGGAAGATGTCGTTTTGAGAATGATTCCGCCGCTCGGCCCGCCTCGCCGCGATTCGGGCAAAGAGTCCCTGCCGCCGCGGTTGGTTGTCCTTCATCAGCATCATCAGCATGAGCATGTCGCTCATCGACATTCCCCCCTGATTGAATCCGCCGCCGCCCATCATGTAGGGATTGCCGCCCATCATCGGATTCATGCCCATCATCATGTAGGGATTGCCGCCCATCATCGGATTCATGCCCATCATCATATAGGGATTGCCGCCCATCATTGGATTCATGCCCATCATCATCGGATCGACGGCTTCCGGAGCGGTGGGAGACACCGACGGATTCGCATTGGCGGCGTATAGTTGAGCGTAAGGAGCATACGCCCCGAACATCGGCATCTGCGCCATCATCTGCTGTTGCATGGCGGCCTGCGGGTTGATCGGAAGCGGAATCTGGAGGTCGCCCAATTCCTTGCCTTCGCCCTCAGCGGTTGGTTGCTGCCCTTGAATCAGTTGAGCGTTCTGCTGTTGGAGCAGTTGAATCTGTTGCTGAAGTTGCAGAACTTGCGCTTGGTACGGATTCATTGCCATGCCCATCATTGGATTCATTGCCGCATTCATCATTGGATTCATCGCAACGGGCATGATCGGATTCATTGCGGAGGGCATTGGAGCCGGTCGATAGCCGACGACGACCATTCCGTAGGGAGTCATCGCGGTGATCGGTTGCGGCTGTTGCATGGCCAGCATCTGCGGCATCTGCGGCATCATAAACGCCGCAGGATCAAGGGGCGGCGCCATCTGCGGAGCCGGTCCATTCATCGGCGCACCCATTGGTCCCGACGGCATGAGCATCCATTGCGGGCCAATCTGGCGGCAACGGAGTAATCCGCAGTTCGCATGGGTTGGCGGCAATGCCATCAGACCGAACCCGTTCGGCAACGTGTAAAACTGTGGCCCGCCGGCTCCCATCATGGGATTGCCCATCATTCCCGGCATCGGGGCACCTCCCATTGGGGTGAAGCCGACGTTCACTCCACCGCCGCGTGGGCCCATCTGATTGATGACGCCGCCATTGCCCATTGGAACCGAGGCGGCTTTGAACAGCGGCGAAGAAAACGACCACGCCGCCGGCGGCTTCGGCGTCGAGCAGAAGATACCGGTCTGCGTGATTTCTGCGGGCATATTCAGTGGAGCCGTCGCCGTAACAATCTCTTCGGTGTTCGACGCTAATTGGATCGGCGTTGATCCCTCGGTGATTTTGAGGGTTTTGGGTTCGACCAATGCCCAATCGTCGGCGGATTCCGTCATGTCGTCGGTCTTCGGTTCCGGCAACCGTTGCGGAGCCAACTTTGGCGATACCGGATAGACCGACTGGTTGACGGCCTTCATCGGCGTACCATACGGCAGTTGGTATGACGGAAACGCCGTATAAGTTGCAACGAACGGCGAACCGATGCCGTAGCCCGGCGAAGTCGTCAGACTCCGCGAGGCGAGGTGGTTCATATTCTTGGTACTCGGCGTGTACTGGATGGATTCCGGCAACACGACGTGCGGCACCATTTCATAGTGAACGTTTGGAACATTAGCGGTTCTTTTTCCTTCGTTCCCGAAAGCGGGCAAAGCAAAGCCTGTTCCGAGGACGAGAATTCCTATGGTCAGCAGTTTTCGGTTCATTTTCATCTGATTCCTCAACGTATGGTTTCTGAACGGACTCCCGACGCGCAAGCGCCGCCGGTTCTTATCGTAACATCGAACCAATCGTCGGAGTCCGATTGCCAAACGTACCGGTTTCGACGGTTTTTCCTACAATGCCGGTACGGTGGCACCGGAAAATCCGGTCGTTCCGCTGATGCCGGACATTCCGATTTAGCGGACTTTGCCGATTATGCGAAAGAGTTCTACAGAGACCGCCGGCCCGTATGGAGCGTTACGGCGCCGAAAGTCAGGGAGCGAATCTCGATGTCAACGAGTCCGGCATTCTGCATCCGCCGGGCCAAATGCTGCGGATCGTCGAACTGCAACACGCTTTCCGGCAGATAGGTATAGGCGTCGTCCCGGTTTTTTGCCAATCGTTGACCGATCTGTGGAAGCACCGTGCGAAAATAAAAACGGTAGAGTCCCGAAAGAATCGGCAACGTCGGCATTGAAAATTCGAGAACGGCGACAACACCGCCGGGCTTGCAGACACGGGCCATCTCGGCGAGGCCGCGATCCGTGTCGCCGACGTTCCGCAGACCGAAGGCAACACAAACCGCCGCGAAGGACTCGTCGGCAAAGGGCAGATTCAAGGCGTCGCCGACCGAAAGTTCAATATCGGTGTTTCGGGCCTTTTTCTTGCCGATGTCGATCATTTCCGGTGAAAAGTCGATGCCGAACACCTTGCGTTCCCGTTGCCGCTTCCAGAGCGTCAGCGCCAAGTCGGCGGTTCCGGTGCAAACGTCGAGGATCGGACCGTCGACGGTCGTCGCCGCCGCAAGGAGCCGGTCTGTACAGCGCCGCCGCCAGGAAACGTCGAGCCTTAGCGACAGCAAGCGATTCAGAAAGTCGTACCACGGAGCGATGCTACCGAACATTCGGCGAATTTTCTCCGGCGACTTGTCCACTTCACGGGAAGGCATTTTACGATATACTTGATTTCTATGGAAACGATATTTACCAGTCGGATTTTCAAGGTTGTCAAGAAGATCGTTACAGGCCGCAGCGGTAAGCCGCTGGAACGGTACATCGTCTTGCATCCCGGTGCGGTTGCGGTGTTGCCGATTCTCGAGGACGGACGTTTCGTGCTTGTCAAACAGCAGCGGGTTGCCGTCGACGAACCGTTGATCGAGATTCCCGCCGGAACATTGGAACCGAACGAGGAACCGCAGGTTACGGCTCACCGTGAACTGATCGAAGAGACCGGTTACACCGCCGGAGCGCTGACGCCGATTCTGGAATTTTACACTTCGCCCGGCATGTTGAAAGAGGCGATGCATCTCTTTGTTGCGGAAAATCTGACCGCCGGTCCGACCAATATGGAAGACGGCGAACAAATTGAAACGCTTCTCATCGAACCGGATCGGGCAATGAGCATGATTGCTTCCGGCGAAATCAAAGATGCCAAAACGATTATTGCCCTGCTCTGGTGGACGGCCAATAACCGATGACGACGGCACGGGACAACATTTTAATCACTCCACACTGCACTCCAGCATGGGCGTTTTCGGCGACTTGAGAATTATCTACCACATGGCTGTCCGACCGATCCGGGGAGCGAGTCATGCAGAGCGGATGGACAATTTCTACAGCGGTCAGGCAACGGACTACGACGACTTCCGTCGTCGCCTGCTACGGGGCCGTGAAGACCTCTGGGCCGAACTGGTGCGACAGCAGGATCCGACGGACACCGTCTGGATGGATATGGGCGGCGGCACCGGCTCGAATCTGCATTTTTTCGGCGACGCCATTGAAAAGATTGCCAAGGTGTACGTCGTTGATTTGGCCGGCTCGCTACTCGAAGTTGCCGACAAACGAATCCTCGACAGCGGTTGGAAACATGTCGCCGAGACAGCGGAAGCCGATGCAACGACCTTTGTTCCCAAGGAAGGCTCCGTCGATGTGATTACGTTTTCGTATTCGCTGACGATGATTCCGGATTGGTTCGCGGCCATTGATCACGCCTGGAACGTCTTGAAGCCCGGCGGACGCATCGGCGTCGTCGATTTTTACGTTTCCCGCAAATTCCCGGCGCCCGGACATGTCAGGCACAGCTGGTCGAAACGCACGTTTTGGCCAAACTGGTTTGCCGTCGATAACGTGTTTCCTTCGCCGGATCACGTTCCGTATCTGCGACGAAAATTTGAAACGGTATTTTTCTCGGAACGGCTGACGCGGATTCCTTGGTTTCCCAATCCGTTCTTCAAGATGCCGTATTACCTTTTCGTCGGACGTAAAGCAACGGAACCGGAAGGTTGAAGAACTGCCCCGCAAGGGCATTGCATGACAACCTCGAGCGGCCCCTGACGGCTTGGCCCAAGACTGTTGGCTCAACCTTTCGGTGAGGCCGTCCGTCAGACGGAACGATCAGCCGTGTGCCCGCTTCTTGTCCGATCGACAAACCATCTGGTGCAACCGTTCGAATTCGGCGTGATCAGTGAAAGAAATCACGAGCTTGCCCTTGCCGCTTTTATCGGTCTGTGTCAGTTTGACCTTCATTCCGAGTCGCAGGCGAAATTCCTCTTCGAGCTTGCGGACCTGTTCGCTGACCGTTTCGACAGGGCGTGTTTTCCCCTCCTTGTCAACAACGTTCCATTTTTTACCGGTGTCGACCAATTCACGGACAAAGGTCTCGGTATCACGAACGGACCAGCCTTCCGCTTGAGCACGGGCTGCAACTTCGAGCTGCTCATGCTTTTGGTCTTTCAGCGTTAACAAGGCACGAGCGTGCCCCTGTGTGAGGTTTCCTTCCCGTACGGCGTCCTGCAACATCTGTGGCAGGTCGAGCAGTCGCAACAGATTCGTAACCGTCGGACGTGCCACTGCGAACTGTTTGGCAAGTTCTTCGTGAGTTCCGCCGTACATTTCGAGGTACCGTGCGAGGGCGGTTGCCTTGTCAATATCGTTGAGGTCTTCTCGCTGGATATTCTCAATGATTGCGAGTTCCAACATTGCACGATCATCTGCGTCGATGATGTGAACGGAAATCTCGCTCCAACCGATTTGCCTTGCGGCGCGGAATCGGCGCTCTCCGACAACGATCTGGAACCGTCCACCGGCCTTGCGAACGACAATCGGCTGCAACAGTCCGTGAGTTTGCAGACTTGCCGCGAGTTGATTGATTCCCGTTTCGTCAAACTCCCGGCGCGGTTGATAGGGATTCGGATCAACCAGCAACAGATCGATGGTACTTGGCGTTTTGTTGGCAAGTTGCCGTTGCAATATCCCATCGGCATCGACAGCGTCCGGGATGTCCGTCGGTTGCAGATTGAAGTTCGGCTGCTCTGTGGCACCGAGGCGTCCCAGTAGCGTTGCGAGTCCCGTTCACAGTCGTTTTTCTTTAACCACGTTCCAGTACCTCCATGCAAAGTTCGGTGTAGGCCCGTGCTCCGCGTGAACGGGGCGCGTAATCGAGGATCGGTCGCCCGTAACTGGACGCCTCTCCGAACGCAACGTCTCGCGGAATCACGGTTTTGAACACAATATCTCCACAAAATTCACGGACATCGGCTTCGACTTCGTGCGTGAACTCCAGCGATGCATCGTACATCGTGAGCACGACTCCGCAAAATTCTCCGAATTCCTGTTGTCCCTGCCGTTTTGCCAAGACCTCTTCAATGACCCGAGTCATCTGGTCGGCGAATCCTTCCATGGCGAAAAACTCGCACTGGACCGGTATTAAAACCTTCGTGGAAGCCGACAAGGCAATCTGCGTCAGGTTTCCCAACGACGGCGGGCAGTCGAACAGCACAAAGTCGTATCCGTTTAGTTCTTGAGCCAGCCGGTCCCGTATTCGTTGGTTTTGTCGCTGGTCGGTCCGTGTCAGGACCTCAATGTCGGCAAACTTCCGGGTTCCGGGTAACAGTTCGAGGTTTTCCGTCTGCGTTGGGACGACGGACTCGACGAGTGGCGTTCCTGCAACGAGCGGATGGGCGTCCAACGGTCTGAATCCGAGTCCGCTGGTTGCATTGCACTGCGGATCAAGATCGATGAGCAACGTTCTCCCCGCCGCCTTGGCAAAAGCATCGGCCAAGGAAATCGCGGTCGTCGTTTTTCCGACGCCGCCTTTCTGATTGGCAATGCAAAACGCTTGGGCCATTGGACCGGGAAGCAAAGTTCGATGTTCGACGACTCGGCGGATTGTCGCAAAATCCGCGATTTCTGTCAACGTCGATTTTTTGCCCTACACACTGGGCGGATGTTTCCCGGCTCCCGAATGGGTCGAGGAGCGACGCGACTAATCCAACCGCGATTGCGGACTCTTGATAAACTGATAGAAGAACTCGGCGTTGGAATTGAATCGTCCGAGCTTCGAGGTCAGCGTCTCCATGGCGTCAATCGGATTACGGGACGACAACCCCCGTCGGATCAATGTCGCCGCTTGGAGAATCTCCGATGGGAACAGCTTTTCTTCACGCCGGGTGCCGGATTGGCCAATGTCCATCGCCGGCCAAATTCGCTGCTCGGCCAGGCGGCGGTCGAGCACCAATTCCATGTTGCCGGTCCCCTTGAACTCTTGAAAAATCAAGTCGTCCATCCGGCTACCGGTTTCGATCAGGGCGGTACCGACGATCGTCAGCGATCCGCCGCCCTCGAATGCACGAGCCGTGGCGAAAAGTTTCTTCGGAATGTCCATCGCCTTAATGTCAACGCCGCCGGACATCGTTCGACCGGTGTTGCCGACCCATTTATTGAACGCCCTTGCCAATCGGGTGATCGAGTCCATCAGGAGGAACACGTCCTTGCCCATCTCGGCAAGGCGTCGGCAACGTTCGACGACGAGTTGGGCCAAACGGACATGGGACTCGATTTCCCGGTCGAGACTGCTAGCGACAACCTCCGCCTTGACGGCACGGCGGAAATCCGTGACTTCTTCGGGCCGTTCGTCGACCAAGAGGACAATGACCTTAATGTCGGGATGGTTCTTGACCACTGCTTGGCTGATATGATGTAAGAGGATCGTCTTGCCACTTCTCGGCGGAGCAACGATCAGTGCCCGTTGCCCTTTGCCGAGCGGTGTCATGATGTCCATCACCCGCGTTGTAATCGGATTCGGGCCGGTTTCGAGCCGAATCCATTCCTCCGGATTGATCGGTGTCCGCTCGTCGAAGGGAATGACATCCGGATAATCCTCGGGCAGGATTCCGTCGACGTCCGTAACCTCGCGGAGCCGTGCTCCTTGGTTTTTCGTCGGCGGTTGGACAAGCCCCGTAATGAGCACACCCTCCCGGAAGCGGTACTTTTCGATCATACTCCCCGGAACAAACGGATCGGTGATGATCCGGGTATAATCGTTGTTCGGGTCCCGAAGGAACCCATAGCCGTTCGGATGGAGTTCCAGAGCACCGGTACATTCGTAATAGGTGTTCGGGTCGCCAGGCTCAACGTTTCCGGAGTGGTGGTTCGGATGGCCTCCGCTCCCATTTTGCTTGTTTTTCTTGAAATTGCGGCTGTTGTTCGCCCCGGAGGGACTACCGGGTGCGGGACGTGGACGACCGCCGCCGCCACCTCCTCGCCGTGTGTAACGGCCTGCATTCGAATTCTTTTTTTGCATGTAAAAGACACCTTTTGGGTGATGATTGAGAGGACCGCTTGATTGTTAAGATTCTTCGGCGGTGTCGAAGAAAACCGTCAAATGGAGGACAACGTAACGGCGTGTTATCGCGTCCGCAAACAAACTCCTTCTTTTTGGTCGAGAAAGAAAACGAATCAAAAAGAATCAAGAGAAATGAGTCGCTCCGTCCGTGGTTCTCTCGAGAAAAATCGCCTGCGAAACCGATTCGAAAGCGACACGTAACAAAAGAAACAAAGGACCGTTTTGCATCAAGAGAATGCGAGTCCTATTCGGAACGACCACCGAACGCCAATCGTTCGGACAAACCAACTGGCGGCATTATTACGCATCTTTCCGATCTTGTCAAGCGGGAAACGAGAAAATTTGAAGATTTTCGGGTTTCCTTCATGAGGACCGCAAAATCCGCCATTGAACGACAAGGGCAGAATGAAGTCGTTAAATCCGTCTTCCGAAGAATGGGGTTTTCCGATTGATGGCGAACAATATCTTGTGTTCATTTTACGGAGGCCATTTGTTAAGGAGATCGCTATGTCAACTGTCGCCCCATCAAACGGACCCCTCTCGAAAAACACGTCACTGTACTCCATCCGCTCACAAAATGAATTCGTTGAACGTGGCCAGTAGGACGGAAACCGAAAAGGAGCGGCAGCTCAACCGTCCTCAAGTCCTCCACTTACTATGCTCAGAACGGATAGAAAAAGGACAATTTCAGGCCGTTGACAGTATATGAACAATGTTTCATTTTCACACGGATCCAGTATATCTTCCGGCGTACAATCCGAACTTCAATCCGATTGAGAGCGTGTTTTCGAAACTGAAAACCTTGGTTCACAAGGCAACGTTGAAGATTAACTGGGCGGAACGCAACGTCGTGTTTTGAGCCGCCCTGATTGCGGCAATCGTAAGAAGTCGCTACTACACCTCCCAGCCTTTTCGATAAGCGCGACTGAGGTATTGGTCGGCTTCAGGACAGTTGGTCGCTCTCATATTGTCGGCGTCCCACTCGAGCTGTTTACCGGTCCGAAACGCAACGGTACCGAGCAGAACGGTCTCGGCAAGTGGACCCGAGTAACCGAAGTTGCATGTCGTCCGTTCGCCGTTCTTGCAGGCGTTAATCCATTCCCTGTAATGTCCGACCGAATCGGGAATCAATTTTTCCGGCGCCTCGTAGTCGGCAAATTTCTCTTGCGGGAACAATGCCCGTTGATTGTAATCGGCCATGAGCAATCCGTCCTCGCCGACAAATAGGACGCCGGAGTCCCACGCAGGCAACCCTTTGTCCTTGAGCATGGGCGGTTTCAGGCCGCCGTTATACCAAGTGAGTGTTATGGCAGGACGCACACCATTACGTATGCGTCTTTCAGCAAAGGTATATTCGACACGTAACTGCGCCGGCGCGACTTCCGGCGTCGGTTTTTCTTCACTGAACGCTTTCACCGTTTTAGGGAGCTGTAAGAACAGTGCCCAGAACGGCAGGTCCATATAGTGGCAACCGAAGTCACCGAGGCCCCCGTTGCCAAAGGCCCAAAAACAACGCCAAAGACCATTGAAGTACTGCGGATGGTACTGTCTTTCCTCAGCCGGGCCAAGCCAAAGGTCCCAATCGATGTGGGGCGGAATAGGCGGTGTGTCCGTCAAAAAGGGACGTCCGCCCGTTCTTGCGCTGCACCAAACATGAACATCCCTGATGGGGCCAACGGCACCGGCTCGAACCAGTTCGACGACACGTCGGTAATTGTCTCCCGCGTGAATTTGCGTGCCCATTTGCGTTGCCAGCCTTTTGTCTCGGGCAATGGCCATCATGTCACGCACCTCCTTGACGTTATGGGCCAGCGGCTTCTCGCAGTAACAGTGTTTGCCGAGTTTCATGCCCCTAATGGCAGGGGCCGCATGAGTGTGGTCAGGCGTACTGACCACAATGGCGTCGATGTCCTTTTCGATTTCGTCGTACATTTTTCGGTAGTCGCGGAACCGTTTCGCATTGGGAAACTTCTTTCCGCCTTCGTTGAGACTATTTTCATCGATGTCACAGAGAGCGACCATGTTTTCGCTTCTCACGCCGGAAACATTCGCCCCTCCACGGCGGGCGATACCGATACAGGCGACGTTCAGTTTCGAGTTGACGTTTTGCTCTTGCGCGAAGGCCGGCGCGGGGAACGCGGAAATCAAGCCACCGACACCAATCAGTTTAAGAAAGTTACGACGTTGGATCTTGGTCATGGTAATTCGCCTTTCTGCTGGGGAAAAATGAGTTCGGGACAATTAACGCCCTCTTTCCGGCAGTTGCCGAAATCAACGGCAACGGAGAGACGACGGGATTTCAGCGTTGGTAAATCGGTAGCGCGGCCTTTTCAAGTTGCAGGATCGTCAGACTGATCGCCGTCGTATAGACTTTGCCGAAGCCTCCTTGCGGCCAAGCGCCTTCGGAGTCTGTTTCCGTAACGAGTCGTTTGAATAATTTATCACGGTAATCCTCCCATTCCCTGCCGCCTTGACGATATCTGACCTGCGCATAATAGTAGTGGGCGTAGTGCCAATGTCCGTAATCGCTGCCTGAAATATTACCGAGTGTCCCGGCACAGTATTCCAGGAGATTCGGCACGAATTTGTCGTCGTACTCTCCGGCGTTGAACAGGCATGCAATTGCCGCCGCACTGATCGGCGGGCGCCCGCCGCCGCCGTGGATGTTGTATTGGACGCCGCCTTTTCCTTCACGGAGCGAACATCGACGAATATACGAAATCGCCTTGTCGATGATCTCGTTCGGTACGGGAATTCCTGCGTTCCGGCAACCGCGAAGGGCCTGAACCTGCGTAATCGTTGTCGAGCCTTCATCGAAACCGCCGCCGTCCTTCGCGCTGACGTATCCCCAACCGCCGGCCTTCGTTTGCGCTTGACCACAGAATTTGACGGCGCGAGTCATCACATCGATTAATTCGGCACGTCGGGCCTCGTCTTCTTCTTCACCGAAAACCTGCGACAGGAACAGCAACCCGAAACCGTGTCCATAAGTGTAACGATCATCGTCCTGGTCGCCGATCAAACCGTTCGGGCGACTTCGCTTGACGAGGAAGTCTGCGGCGTCCCGGATGTTCCGGGCATATTTGCCTTGCGTCGTCGTCGACCCTTCGCAGAGCAACGCAATTCCGGCCATTCCGGTCATTGCGGATGGGTACAGGCCGTTGGCGTCCCAGTGTCCGCGCCGGGATTGGGTCGTTGCCAGCCAGTCCAAACCGCGATTGATCGTCCGCTGGACATCCGCTTCGGAAACCTGTCCAACCGCAATGGAAGAAAAGAGGAGTAAAACGAAACAAAACAGGCAACCCGTCAGCATGGAACGAAAATCTCCTTCCCGTAAAAGGCGCCAACAGTATACCACCGCGATACCCAAAAGCAAGAGCACCGCCGCGTCAAGCACGGGATGGGGGCATCGGAACTTTAATTATACCGCTCAACGGCATTTTATGCTACTCAACGGCATAAAACGGACATTTCGATGAGGGTGGGAAAGTGGAATGGTGGGAAAGGGAACGGTGATTTCATCCGATATTCGACGCCGTTTCACTTTGCCACCTTCCACTTTCTCACAACAACCAAAAACGTAGTTCTATGGCGTTGTGGGGTATACCTCCAAACGGCCTCTCAGTATTTGAGTGCGTTTCCATGAAGAAGGCCAATGGAGATGCGTCTTTTGACTCGCACTTTAAGCGTTTTTTCGAAAAAACACCATAAAAAATTGATCGAATGTTACCTTTTCGCCGATTGGGACCGGTAGCACTATTCTCACGCCTCGATGAGCCGTACCCGGTCGGTCGAGACGGTGTGTGTGTGTGCGTCGGTTCACTCCGACCTGGTCGCTGACGCACAGCCCCCGGGTTTGCCCTGCCTCTGTGCCGAGTCATCGGTGCCGAGTTCGAGGCACTCCTGCCCTTTTGCCACGGAACGATTACAGTAACCATCAGGGAGGATGTAAAGCATGGTCGTAACGTCGTTATCCCCCGAAGACGTCTCCAAAGTCTGGGAGGAGTTTATTACGGACCGAACAAACAATGTGCTTCGGAACGTTCTGATCGAACGGTATATGCCGTTGGTCAAATTGCACGGCGAGAAACTCGCAAACCGGTTGCCTGATGAAGTCGAACTGGATGACTTGATTTCAGCCGGGATCTTCGGACTCATGGACGCCATCGACGCCTTCGATGTGTCACGCGGAGTCAAATTCGAGACCTACTGCGCCAATCGGATTCGCGGAGCAATGCTCGATGAACTCCGGAACATGGACTGGGTCCCCCGCTTGGTGCGAGCAAGAGCAAGGCGACTGGCCGAAGCGAGCAAGGAATTGTCCGACAAACTTGGTCGGCAACCGTCGCACGACGAACTTGCTGAACACATGAGTCTCTCCGCCGCCGAGCTGGAACGGATGATGTACGACGCCAACGCCGTCAGTCTCGTCAGTCTGCACAAAAAATGGTTCGAGACTGACGGCTCAAAGGAAGTCAGCGAGATTGATCTGGTCGAAGATCAGAAAGGCGAAGACCCGACGCACCGCATTCAGAGGGCCGACTTGATGCGGCTGGTAACAAAAGGTCTCAATCGCAATGAGCGGCTCATCATCATTCTCTACTATTACGAGGAAATGACGATGAAGGAAGTCGGGATGACTCTCGACCTCAGCGAAAGCCGGGTCAGTCAAATGCATACCAGCATCATCCAACGGCTCGAAACGCAGCTCGCGGAACGGCAACCGGAATTCGCCGAGGCATGAAGGAGCCATGAAACGGAGCATCAACTCCGGATGGCGGTATGACCGAATCGCCAGAACGATATTGGACATCCACGGGACTGAACGATTCGGTTCTTTTGATCGTCTTATTTTTTCGGCGGTGGAACATTCACGGCGATGGCCGAAGCGGCAGACGGTGGCGGAGCAGGAGCATTGGCGCCGCCGGGCTTCGGCGTCGGTACGGCGACGGTCGGCTTCGCCTTGGCCGCAATCGGGTCTCCGTGCGAGGGCTCCGACACCGTTTGGATCAGCTTTTCGATCACTTTGTTGACGTCAACCCCTTCGGCGTCGGCGTTGAAGTTCGTAAAAATTCGATGCCGAAGCACCGGGAAGCACATCGCTCGAATGTCGTCGGCGGACACCGCAAAGCGGCCATTGAGAATCGCTCGGGCTTTTGACGTCAGAATGATACTCTGAGCCGCACGGGGACCAGCACCCCACGCCAACCAGTTTTGGATAAACTGCGGGCTGTACGATTCTTTCGGCCTTGTGCAACGAACCAATTCGACGGCGTAGTCAACGATATGTTCCGACACGGCAACCTGCCGCACGAGATTTTGGATCCATACCAC
>Ga0099364_10007640_pt1 | contig 15377 bp, 13 predicted proteins | sample TergutTh196P3_FD_73070 | JGI IMG/M metagenome (GOLD analysis project Ga0099364, IMG submission 73070) | Microcerotermes parvus P3 segment gut microbial communities from Pointe-Noire, Republic of the Congo - Th196 P3 | ecosystem: Host-associated > Arthropoda: Insects > Digestive system > Gut ... | reverse complement strand
ACAACAGGAGGCGATTATATATTTCAGAATCGAAGCGAGATATAACCTTGAAAATCCGGGTAACGGAAGCGGAGCGCACCCTGATAATCGAAAAGATGGCCGCCGCCAATATACGCAACCGGGAAGCTTATCTCCGTAAGATGGCGCTTGACGGCTATGTAGTGCGGCTTGACCTCTCCGATGTGCGTAAGATGGTATCGTTATTGCATAACACTACGGCGAACCTGAACCAGATAGCCAAGAGAGCAAACGAGACACGGAGCGTTTATCAGAGCGACATCAGGGATTTGCAGGCAAACTATGACAAGCTGTGGGATCAGGCAGACGCGATCCTGCGGTCGCTGGCAAAGGTTCAGGGGTGAAAAGGTACGGCGGTCACATCCGTGTGGCCGCCGGCCTTTTTGATTCCGATTTAGATAAATACTCAAATAAAAATAATTTCAATAAAGATGTAGGGAAAATTCGTTCTCAAGCGATTATATATTAGTACGATAAAGATCGGACAAAATATTTTTTTAGGAGTGTGCAAAAATGAAAAAGCGAATTTTGGCAACAATCTTGTGCATCTGTGCTTTGGCAGGGACAGTCGGAATGTCTTCGGCTGCCGCAACTCTGGAGACTTTGTTTCCTGAAACGGAACCCGGCGCATACAGCGTGAATAACAATGTTTACACCCGTCTTGACATGAGCATAAACAACAGGACGCTTACTTGCTTGGGAACGGTGAGAGGCCCGATAGGAACAACTAGGATCACTGGTGCGTTTACGCTAGAGCGTCTCGAAGCAAACGGCAGATTCACCATAATTGGCAGGTGGTCGGAAAGTGTCAACGCTATGCAACTTTACAGTATTCGCGCTTTAACTGGCCAAGAAATCATACCGGGAACTTACAGATTATCCGTGACAGCGCATGTGACAGTTGGCAGCAGCACGATAATATCCTCCGATAGCATTACAAGGTCTTTCTATGTATTACCAAGCTCTGGTGCGGATTCTTCACTATAGAAAAATCATTTGTAACTGCCTGCTACCAACGTGTTATTAGTTTTCAAGACTTCGCGAAAAATATTTTATGAATGGAGAAATTAATTATGCAGACAAGAATAAACAAGAGGATTCTCAGTTTCGTGCTATGTATGGCTATGCTAGTGGCCTTTGGAGGTGTGGCAACGGCATCGTCTCCAACACTTAGTATTAATCCAGATTTAGATTCGGACTATACGGAATCAATAGGCAACTTCGAGGCTATAGCGCCATTGGAAATGCAGTCACACATTCGCTCTGATGAGTTGCTTTTGGAAGCTGCGGTATATGCTTACATGGATATTGATACGGCATCACCACGGATGAGGTCAGTAATCCTAGAAGCAAGAAACACGCTTATTTTCAGCACATCATGGGTAGTTGACGGAGAGCAGGCAGGCATTGTTCATCCTGACGGAACCTATGAAGCGCTCCCGACTTTTTCTGAACTATTCCTTGATTGGGAGTTGCCACAATTTGCTTCAACAGCCGATGCCCATAGCATAATGAATACGACCCCTAATTGGATAAATGGTTGGGAGTATTTTCATGGATCAACTTTTATCACAACACCTTCAACAAACTCATTCGGTCCATCGTTCTTTTCTTACACCTCTCAACACATGCAAGTAAGAATACTGCCGATATCCATTCCCGGCGCACATTATAACATCGGCATCCTTCGGGGCGGCACTACTCCATTAATATACGGACACAATCTTTTCCCGAACATAGCTCTTCAGCATACAGTCGGCATAGGAGGTCCGGCATTGAGTCTTCACGCTAGTACGAACAGCACCTCTGGAACCGCCGTTTTTAGAGTTGAAGGATGGATTTAATACCCTTCTTATTTAGCAAGAATAGTTATCCGAGCAACCTTGGTAACAAGTGGATATAATAATCCAGAGTTGTGCCTGCATCTAACAACTAATCGTAGGTTGCTCACTTCAAATGGGCAACCTACAATCAAAAAAAGAGAGGTGACACCGGGCTACTTCGCTCAGCCTGAAATACGATGAAAAGATTATCTTTATTCCTAATCATGCTCTGCCTTTTGTCTACACTATCTGCTTGCAACAAAAATATGAATGAGGAACAATTTGGTGACAACAGCCTGTTTGACGGGGATGTTATGCTGTATTCACATGGCGGAAAATACTATCCTTTTGAGCAGGGAAACAAAGTGTTGAGCGTTGTCAGTTCAGGCAGCCACTTAATGATAGTTGGTTCAAATGGGGACAGTCCGCTACTTGGCATAGCGGAATATGGAATAGAAAGTGACAACAGCGTCATTATTTCCGATACAGTGCAAATGAACCTGAAAGAGACGGGACTGGTCGGTTCAGTTGCTATTTATGGAATTACAACAGGCGGTGACGGGCTATTCTATGTTCTTGTCGGCGAATTACACGGCGAAAGAACAAACGGTATCAACTCTATGAGTAGCGCAAATCAACAGATGAGCATTTCGATTCTGAGATATACTGCCAGCGGAGAATTTCTTGAACGAATTGAAATTTCTGAATGGCATAGTGATATAGTCAATGGCATTGCAGTCGGAAGTAATGGCGAGGTAGTTATACATGGCGGCTCATACATTTCTCTGCTCAACCTGAATGGCGACATTGTAAAGACGATAAATATGGACAGGAACAGCTTTGTTCTATCGGTTTCGCTTTGCGGGGAAAGTCTTATAGCATCAGTGCATGAAATAACCAATCGAAAGACCCGATACTTTCTGATCAATAGTGTTAGTGGTGATTTTTCAGAGTTTGAAGAAGCCAGCATTAATGATTACGGTCTAGTCTTGGGAAATTGGTTTGGCGTTCAAGGACCGGACACCATTGTTAGAGCTGTCAGCTTGAATAGCGATGGTTTCAATCGCCTAGGAATTATGTCCATAACCCAAGGGCTTGGCAATGACTATATTGTAAACGATGGCTTCAGATTTTTCACTCTTAATCTCGACACAGGAATTTATGAAAAGCTATATCAATGGAATTACGAACTTAATGACATCTATTCGTTGAAATATCTCAGCCGACTATCTGAAAACGTTTTCGCGCACACTGTCAGTAACGGCGAATATCTAATTATTAGCTCGATAAGTGAGTGACCGGGGAAATCTCATGACTTCAACAGAAGAAATGCAAGTAATTTATAATGTCATAGACGGTGATAGCGGCGCATTTGAGGCACTTGTGCTGGACAACCAAAAAAATGTTTACAATCTCGCACTCAAAATGACCGCAAACGAAGATGACGCTTTGGATATATCTCAAGAAGTATTTCTAAAGGCATATATACAGCTCAACAGCTTTCGCGGCGAATGTAGATTTTCTGTTTGGCTTTACAGGATGACACACAACCACTGCATTGATTTCCTGCGCAAAAAAATGCGAACAGAGATTATCTCACTCACATATCAAAACGACGACGACGACATTGTAGAGTTAGAAATCCCCGACCTGCGCGCCTTGCCGGAAGATAGAGCGATTCGCCATGAAATGCGGTTAATCATCGGCGCAGGCATTGATTCTCTAAGGCCTTTGCACCGTGAAGCACTCATAATGCGCGAAATCACAGGAATGAGCTATAAGGAAATCGCGGTAGCGCTGCATATCAGCGAGGGAACGGCAAAATCCCGCATTGCCCGCGCGCGGCAGAAGCTTGTGGTTATTCTTTCCAATACGGAGCTATTCCAGTTAGCAGAGACAATTACATAAGTAATGCCCACATTACGTTGTAGAACGAAATACGGAAATGCGATAAATTAAATTCAAAAAAAGTTGTAGGGAAAATCCGTTCTCAAACGATTATATATTAGTACGACAAAAATCGTGCTGATATAGTTTCTTTCATGGGGGGTGAGATATTGGAGAAAGGGCCTTAGTGGTGAGTTATGTGTTTATGCCATATGTATGGAAAAAGGCACAACATCAAATCACTGCTACGGCTGCAACGACAGTGTTCCCGGCGACGGAAATAGTGCCATTTGTGCAAAACATTGCTACAACCCACATTGATACGCCTTTTCCCAATGGAAGAGTATTGTAAACGAATGGCGGGTATACGGTCAAGCTACAATAATATCCATCACGACTAGCTTCACGCTTGTGCGAAAAACAGCAAAAGGCATATTCACAATTGTGGACAGTTGGACGGAAATCAGCGGGATCAACTCCATGCCGCTATACACAAGTCGTATAATATCGAATTATTCGATGGGGACATACTTACATTCCGCTTAATGTGGCTATTCAGGAAAGCCAACGAGCAAAGGAAACTAAACAGTTTGCTCAACAAAACGAAAAACGATATGAAAAAGGAGAAAATTATGAAAAAACGTACCCTATCTTTTGCATTACTATTAGTGATGCTGGTAGCTCTTTCTGGCAACGCTTTTGCGAGTACAGGTTTGGAAGCGCTTGATTTAGGCAACTTCAGGAATCGTCAGCAAGCCTTTTCAGAAGCGTTAGCAGTTGATGCCGAGGTAACGGATGAAACCAATACCCGCATGTTCGGGCCTGCACCGCCTGTAACTGAGGTGCGAATAATTTGGGCAGGCATCGTAAATGGAAGGGTTGAGATTGATGTTAGGATTATGGGCTATGGAAATCGCACAACCAGTGTAACTGGCGGCTTAGCTCAGCCAAAGTTAATCAATACACATTATATCGGCCACACACCAGTTGTTGGTTTTATTGAAACATATGATCTTGGTCCTGCGATAATTGGCGGCCCATATCAATTCGATATTTCTGCGAGGTCTTTCAATTCGCCGTGGAATACAATGTCTGATTGGTTTAGGTTTAATATAAGCTAACGACGAAACGACAGCTTGAATACCCTCTATCCTATCCACTTCGTTGAGCAAAATATAGTCTGTGCCAGTATGAGCTTGATTAAGTGGGTAGGAATGCATTAAGGAAAAGTAAAGAATTTCCGATGCATATTGACGAAAAGAAAACGAATTTATTTTGAGAGGAGCGTCTTGTCTTGATTAACCGAATAAACACAAACCCTATCATGTTTCAGCCTAACAATGCGAATAATTCTATCAATAATCCGCATAAAATGAACGCTGCTGATTCAAAGGCGGCAAGTCCTATAAACAATCCAAGTAAATCTGCGCAATTAGACAGCACAGCCCTTGTATCTGCCGGCATGATGCTGCCCGGGGGCGGTTGGATGAATGCCTCGGTATTTAAGTCTGAAAATTTTTCAGAAGATAAACCTGTGTTCATTGTTAGGGGAACGGATACCAACGGTACGCCATTTGAAGCAGAGGTGAACATAAACAATGTAAATCCGAGAAATGCATCTTTTATCGAAATGATGGCTCTTGATGGGTATTATGCTGATAAAGGGCAACCACTAAACGCAACAAGAAGTGCTGCCGGAGCGATGGGTGGAATTAGAGGTTCGCATGACGCTTTTTCAAAGTTTGACTTTCTCCCACCACTCCAAGAAATGATGGAAGCTCAGCGTATCAACGGGAACATAAATGGCTTTATGCAGTACAAGCATATTGTTGATTCTTTGTTGGATTTCATTGCGCAGAAGTAAACCGCATTCATCGTCTAAGGAGTGTTTTATATAGTCAATTGACGGAGTTAAAATTCGTTATCTATATTAGACAATGAAAACACTTACTAAGGTGTATGATGTTCTATTATCAGCCCAAAACCCCTGAAAACATGAAAAAGCGGTTGATGGCAAAACGAGGCAAGGATTTGAATGCAGGGCTAGTGGCCGATTAAGGGATGTAGGAATCAGACAGAAATACAGTAAAGCAGCACTGTCTGCCGCCGGCGAACAACCGCTTACAGTTAACCAGCAGGAACTCACAAGAAAAATTCAAAATGATTGGAGAAACTATCTATGAAAACAAACATGCACAAGAAAATCATCAGCACTATACTCTGCCTCGTAATGCTCTCAGCGCTTGGGATTGCGGCTTTTGCGCAACATGACGGTATGGATATGCTGCCGTTTGAAATCCCTGCGGAGAATTTTGCGCAAGAGAATCCCGCAATGACTGACGATGCAAACGTCATTGGCATCCATAGTACAAGCGCCACGGCAATCGTCACAGGAGTGACCGTCAGCCCGGTAACAGCATTGCAAGTGCCTCGGGGCGCGACCCGGCAATTCACCGCAACGGTGCAGGGCATAAACGACCCGCCGCAGGATGTAACATGGTCGATCATCGGCAACAACTCCGCCGATACGACAGTTGATGCGAACGGGCTTCTGCAAGTGGCGTCAAACGAAAGTGCGCCAATCTTTACTGTGTGGGCGACTTCGGACTATGAACCTACTATAGCGTCCGCTGCCTATGTGACAGCAACGGGTATCATAACGGGCAACAACAGCCGCGCTACGGCGCACAACCTTGGGCGGTGGAGCACCACCGCGTTAAATCCCACGACTATTCTGCGCTATGACACGAACACGCTATACGGCTCGGATGTGATAGACGATGAAGCATTCTATTCTTTCACAGCAAGACCCGGCGATAGGTTCTACATAAGAGTTCCTTATGGCCTCAACGGCAATGGAAGGACATTGGAGCTTCAGAATGCCGCAGGATCTCAGATAGATAGCAATAAAGGTGTTGTTGACAGAGGTACTACAGGAGCTTTTATATACGTTGCTTATGAAGTACCCGGCAGCGGGAATAACAACATAACATTCTTCATACGGATAACCAGAGGCAATGCGACAGGCTCAGTTAATTTTGCCCCAGCATTCCGCGAGCTGTATAGAAACGGCAACGATACATTCAATTTCACCGGGACGGCATCGAACCCCGGCAACAGCGGCCTTAATCCGCTTGGAGTCATCTCTTCCGAGTTGCGGTTAGATTTGCGTAACAATTCCAACATTCCGCAGGGGGCTCGCGTCCGTTCAGTTGAGACATCCAGCAGGATGACTCCAAGCCAGGGCAATGTCAGACATCAGATTGCGTACAACGGGGCTTGGTTTACGTCAATAGTGTCAAGTGCGACATCAGGCAGATACGACATCTCAATTAGCCACGGCTATGACGCAGCAGCAATATGGACGTTTAGGTATAATGCGATGGCGACTGCGGCATCTACCATGACAAATGTGACATTGAGAATTAATTACGAGTACAATGTGAGTTTGCCTTATCTTGCAAGACTTTCATAAGTCAATGCTGTAATCAACAAGTGTCTACCCAATAGACTTGCCAAGCAGCGAGGGTAGGTAAGAAAACTACCTGCTCTCGCTTTTCTTATATTAGGAGAAAACATATGCACATAAGAGGAGCAGCGCCTTTGAGCGCCGAAAAAGTCGAAAGGACAATCGCGGCTGTTGAGATACTTACAGGTGTTAAGCAGAGAGGCAAAAGAACTGCCGAAGCGGTTATTGAAGACAAACTCGGCAGTGCCCCCGATATTGAGCATTACAGGAACTACTCCAAAAGCGGTCTGCTGAATGATGCCATAAGCATCCACCCCCAACAAGCAGCGTTTGTCGAGCCCGCCGTAACATCGGGCAGTGAACAGGCAGAAAACGGCGATATTGAGCCGGACATTGATGCCAGTGAATATCGTGGTTGGGAAGACCCGCGCTTACAGGAAAAAAAAGATATTATTACAGATTTATATGGGCGGCGCGCCGCTGAAAGCAGTAGAACCGCTTTTCCTTTTGAGCATGCAAAGCAAAGATATTTTGATCCAACTGCCCGTCATTTTGTGGGGCATGATTTGAATGAGTGGGAACGACGGAACGCATTGCTTCAAGAAACCAAAATGATTATCGCTCAACAGCATGGACACAACCTTCTTGGCAGTATTAACCTAGTTGATCCAATATTTGAAGGGCGCGGCTTGGGGCGTTCTGACCCAAAAGTCCCGCGTATGGGGCCGCTCTACATTGACAGGCAACAAGCGACGCGTGTGCTTCTTATGAGGCGCACTATCAATCAGCAGCTAAACGAGCTGTTCGCGAAGAACGGCATAATTATCCCCGACAATCTGAGGCTTAGCTTCACCATAGACTTTTACCACCGATTGAGGGTGACGGGTACTGACGATGAAAACCTAATCTTGCAAATCGAAGAAGTTTTGAACAGGAACGGCAATGCGTCCCGGCTGTGGGGACACATCTTCACCAGCGTAAGATCCGGCCACTTTATTAACAGCGGCGAACCATTGACCGGGCAGCTAAGCGCCAGTCAGGAGAGATTGGTATGGCTTGACTCAATGCTTCGGAGCAACACAGGCTATTCCTTGCGGCATGACCTGACTCTGGTGGAGGGGAGTTTCTTGACGGAAAATGGCGAAGATATACTCGACATTGCCGCTAAAGCGGGCAACAAGTTTGTAGCCGCCTATCTCGTACAGGAGCTGTCATGGCTGGCAAGCGCAGGGGGGCTTGACAATATTCCGGATTTGACGCTGACCATAGAGTTTGAAAACGGCCATTTGTACGATGTCGGGCAGAAGTACGGTTTTGGGCCGGGGCAGACTGGCTGGATAACAAGGATGCCGGGGACGATGCATGATGAGAGCCTTGTTACATAGGGAGATTCAACGGAATAGCAGATTGACAATTATTAGGAGAGAATGTCATGACAATAAAAGGACTTCCGCATATTAACGCTGATAAAGTCGAAAGAACGATAAAAGTCATAGAAGCGTTTACGGATTACAAAAGCCAAAGGGCAAAACCTACAGGCGGTTATTCAACTGCGAATGCAGAGTTAACGAAAACGGATTCCGTCTATGTTTCCCCCGAAACGCAGTCGCTCAGGGATCAGCTAGAGTTGTTCAACACACTCGAAACGATAAACGGACAGCCGATTGGGGAACTACGGGCCGTGAACAATGTGCTGACAATCGAAACAGGCAAGTTTTACAGGTTCCCGATAAGCCCCACTCAGTCAATCATAATCTCCGGCGGTGGAGGAGGATGGTTCAAAATACCGTTTGAAGAAATCGCCAAAGACTTGGGTGTTGATATGTATAAATATTTCCATCCGGGCGTATATGATTCATTTGAGAGGATGGAGTTCTTTTTACATGCACTGAACGGTGGGACAACATGGATTCTTGGTACTAATTTTGCCAAGCAGGAAGTCTTGGACACTTTTAGAACGCTAGGCATTGAGCCCGGATGGGTGGAAATAAGGAATCAGGAAGTAACAAATCGCTTTTATTTGTGCTCCGATGGTGTAGTCTGGCCGCAATCTCAAATTGAGAGTTCTCGTATTCATTTTGCGACTACAGACTGGAGAAAGCAAGGGTGGCCAGAGGACTCAGTTTTAATAGTAAATGGCAAAGAGTATAGAATGGACGAGAATGGCAACGTCCACATACCTAAAGGCGAGCCTATTGTTCAGGGATATAATGTCATATTTCCCAAAAAACCGCCTGAGTGGTTCATGCGCGGGCAAGCAGGGATAACAGAACCCGATTCAGTTTGAAAAACGCTGGAAAACACAGCATTTACCGAAACGGGGTAAAAGCTAATTGAATGCTTGTACAGGGCAAAATGGCATTGAAAAGTTAGCATCATCATCTAACAAGGAGAAGTAAACCGGGAGGATAATCCATGAACGTAGGCTATATATCGCATAACACCGCTAATAAAGCAGCACGAAACTCTGGCTTTTCATAGTGGAAACGATAACATCATCAACTAACAAGGAGGCAAAGCGACCCGATGAATGGGAGTACCATCATAAGATTTTAGGCATTCACAACGACGAATGGTTCAGATTGCATAATGAAGCAAAAGCTGAAAACAGCAGGTTTGAGTTGAGGCAAGCTCACTTGTAGAAATGGAATACGAGGTGTGGTCAAAATGAAAATCACAAAGACAAGATTCATCGCACTGCTCATTGCGCTTATGCTGTCGTTATTATCAGCTTGCTCAAATAACAACAACAATAATTCGGGCGACACCACACCTTCATACGCCGCTGATCTGATGGTCGATATTTCGCCAAATCAAATAAATGCCAGACCCGCTGACGACGCATTTATCGGTAGCATGTCGGAATTTTTTGTGGAGTTGTTCAAAAAAGGAGTAACTGACGGGCAAAACTCACTTATTTCTCCCCTGTCTGTCATGCTGGCACTCGCCATGACAGCCAATGGCGCGGACGGCGAAACACTTATCCAAATGGAAAGATTGCTCGGTGGCGACATTCCGATTGAGGCGCTAAACGAATATCTGTACAGATATGTACAAAATATCCCAAATACAGAAAAGTCGAAACTAAACATCGCAAATTCAATATGGTTCCGCGACGACGGCGAGAGCTTGCAGGTTCAGCCTGAGTTCCTGCAAAGAAACGCCGATTATTTCGGCGCGGCAGCGTTCAGCGCCGCTTTTGATTCTCAGACCGTAAGAGATATCAACAGTTGGGTGAAGACAAACACGGACGGCATGATTGACCAAATACTTGATGAAATAAACGATGAACTACTGTTTTTGATAAACGCCGTCATGTTTGACGCTGAATGGCAGAATGTTTACTATGCACAAGATATCAGAGAGGGTGAGTTTACAAACTTTGCAGGTGAGGTAGAAAAAGCCGATTTCATGCACTCGCGAGAAAGCAGGTTTCTCGACGACGGATTGGCAGTCGGATTTGTTAAACCATATGCGGGCGGTAAGTACAGTTTTGCCGCCCTGCTCCCGAATGCGGGAATATCCTTAGCGGAATATATCGAATCGCTCACCGGCGAAAGGTTTTTGAATACGCTCAATAATGCACAACAGGCAATCGTTCAAGCCTCAATGCCAAAGTTTGAATATGAGTATGAAATCGATATGGTAGAGGCGCTGATTGCGCTCGGAATCCCGGACGCATTTGACGCATGGAACGCGGATTTCAGCAGAATGGCAACGACAACACTTGGGAACGGTAATATCTATATCAGCAAAGTCCTGCACAAGACATACATATCGGTTGACGAGCTTGGCACAAGAGCCGGAGCGGTAACAATGGTAGCGACTTCACCCGGCAGCGCACCAAATCCGGAAGAACCGATAGTTGTGCGTCTCGACAGGCCGTTTGTGTACGCAATTATCGACAACGCTACAAATCTGCCGGTCTTTATTGGAACATTGATGACCACTTCAAGGTGATTTTAGGTGAATAGTTTGAAACATCGGCTGTTTTCAACTATTTCTGCTATTGCGCTTGCATTAACCGTTGCGGGGTGTGCTGATTCGCCTGCCGAAAAACAAGACGATAAAGCAATGGAGGGCATACTTTGCATAAGTAAAAAGGCTGATGCTGATAACAGAAGATTATCGAATGTCACATCAGACCGACCAAAAATATTACTTATCCACGCAACTTCATGCGATTTTTCCCGTCTATATAAGTGTGGCGGGAAATTTGCATTGAACAGAGGTACGCTATGGCAGATGACGAAATAATAGAACTGTTTTGGCAACGGTCTGAGGACGCTCTGACCGAGTGTGAGCAAAATTACGGTAACTACTGCCGCAGCATTGCCCGTAATATTCTTAACAGCGATGCAGATGCGGAGGAATGCGCTAATGAAACATGGTTCAAGGCATGGAATGCGATACCGCCATCACGACCTGCAAACTTGAAAGCATTTTTGGGAAAGATATCGCGAAATATCGCGCTTGACCGCTACGAGGCAGCGCATACGCAGAAACGTGGCGGCACAATGGAAATCGCGCTTGATGAACTCGGGGATATTCAAGCGCCAAGCATTGACGAGGGAGAAATCACGCAGGTGATAAACGACTTCCTGCTTACAGAGCCGGCTGAGAACACAGACATTTTCGTAAAGCGTTATTGGTATCTCCAGAGTTTGAAAGACATCGCCTTAGAATATGGATATAGCGAAAGCAAGATAAAATCAATACTGTTCCGAATGCGTGAACGGTTGAAGCATGAGCTTGAAAGCGAGGGATTAATGTGAATGACAAAGCAATTCTACGAGCAATCGGGGGAATAGACGACGGGATCATTGTACGGGCGGAACCAAAAGCAAAACCAGTGCAGCGGCGCAGACCCGGCAAACGTATTCTTTTTGCGGCAGCCATCGTTGCACTAATAGCCGCCATCTCCGGGATAGCGTTGGCTATTTCAACAGGATTTGATTTCGGCAGCTTTTACAACTCATTGTTCAGCAACCCTAATGTGAAGGAAAAAATCGAATTCAGCGACCTTGATATAGAGGGGAATACCGTACCTAGCAATGCTGCTGTTTCAAGCGGGATTGAAATCACGTTGCTTTCAGCGGTTGTTGATAGATATCAAGCCTATTTGACAATCCAAATAAAGGATACCGAGGGTAATAGGTTATCTGACTCTATCAGTGTAGTCAATGAAGCGTTGTCAAATGGCATCCACTACATCATCACAGGCCCCGTACTATACAGTGATGCTGAGAGCAAAGCCACCATTGCGCTAACAGTGTTATACGGATACAACATTGCCGAGAGTGGTTCTGCTGTCTTCTCGATAGATACTATTCTGGTAAATGCCGAAAGAACGGAGTATGAGGGCGAAGTTATTATCAGTGGGTCGTGGGAATTGAATTACACTGTCGATAAATCAATGCAAAACAGGGTTTTGATTGCCTATCCGGATAACAATCCACTTTTTTACGAGTTGGAAGTTAAATGCTCCCCTGTCATGTTCAGTGTGAGGATGACCGCGCACGGTGTTACTATTGTAGATGATCAGGTAGTGAGCAATCAGGTGAATGGCTATGACGAAATGACAGATGACGAAAAAACAGACATCCAAGAGGAGTTTGGTAGGAAGCATATTGATTATTTCCTCAGCATTGATGATCCGTTCCTGACTCTTGATGACGGCAGTATAATCATGCTTCAGATCATAAATATCACCACAGACATGTATGGAGGAGGGTTCTTCTGCCCGACTGACTATTACGATGTTGAAAGTCTGCGATCCCTGACGTTTGACGGTGTTGAGTATTTCTTTAATGGCAATCCGTAAGCTGCATGTAACAATAAGCAGATAGCCGGAAACATCAAAAATCGGCGCAACTTCCTGATTATACTGCTTTTCTGTAATACTATGCTTGCATGGAGGTAAAAAAAGAGTGTACAAAAGAATTTTATCTATAATATATGCGAACAAAAAACATATGGGTGTTATCATGGTATGTGTAGATGCTGAAAGATAAACAGTGCGAAGATATAGGTAGTTGCCCGCAACTGGAAGTTAAGCTGGAGTGTGCAAAGTTGCGTTCATGAACCGCAACACATCGTTGCTTGAGCTATTTTTTTCACTTTTTTTCAGTGCAACACATCGTTGCTTGACTATGCTTGTAAGCGTTGGTACAGTCGGGTTAGGTTAAAAATAGGAGATGATGAAATGCCCACGATAAACGAAAACCTCAAACTGCTGAGGCAATTTCGTTTCAATTTTTAAAAGCGTGGTAGAAAAACGAACGCAGCTTTGCTATACTGGCAATAATCGCAGGGAGGGTCGTTATGAAACGTGTGCTTTTGATGTCACTTGTGCTGACCATCGCCGCGCCCCTGATTATGGGTGCCGCAGAAATACCCCCAGAGGAGGGGCCGCCGGAACCGCACACGGAAAACATGGTCATATCGCTGCCTTTTCCGCTATCAGACGCACCGGTCGGCATTTCTTCCGCTGTGATAGACGTCTCGCGGTTTTGGCGTTTTACATTGGATCTGTCGATGTCCTATAACATACGCTATTGGGGCGAGCAGCCCGCTTTCATCGAGGTTGCATTGCCGATAATACACGGGCAGCAGGGTTTATCTCCATGGATCGGAAATCTGAGAGATATGCAGGCTTATCTCGACTATGTGTACGATGATATTCCATTCGATTCGTACTTATTATACTTAGATATTGAGCATTACGACTCTCTTACCCGAGAAGCCCGGGAACGCTATAAAGATTTTTCAGATTATTTTCGTCCAAGCCCGGCAGGGTTCACAGGCGAAGAAAACCTTGCAGGGTCGCCGACTTTCTCGTTCGAGGGTTTTTATGAGGAAATAAGGACGCAAGCGGGGCTTTCCGGCGAGCCGTATACAGCGCAAAGCTTTGATGCCGATGAACCCGCCAAACTATACACCTTGATGTCTTCGGTGCCGGACAGAGTCGGAGGCACCGAGTTTGACCTCCGCCTACGCTATGACCCCGGAAGAAGCCTTATCATGCTGAGTGAAGGTTATAGGTGGATTGGCGTCAGCAGAGTTGCAGACAATGATTATGAACTGCGCATCCCATATAATCAAGATTGGCAACTGCCGGAAAGGCAATTTGAAGTGCTTGTGATTGGAGACGACACGCTTACATGGAGCGTGACAATGCGCGACTTCCCCGGCAGAGCTATTAACGGCATGTCGAGCCTCGTCAGCATTACGGCTCAAACGCCCCGTGAGTTTGCGGCTCGCGTCGGATACGGTACGGACGATCCGCTGTATGCCTCTTTGCCTGACGACTTTCTGCTCCGCGAAGCTGACCTTGCCCTCAACCCTATGTCTGTTGCCTTTGATGAGCATACAAGAGATAGGGCGCGCGGCTTTGTCTATCTGTCGGCGCTATGGCCGGCGCCGGAAGGCAATCTCAGGTGGATATCGCCGCAGGCGATTGCGGCTCTCATCCCGTTTGGACCCGGGCAGGAGCGTATGCTGCGCTTTGATTTTCAGAACATCGAGTCCGCTTATTTTCCTGATTATGAACGTATGCAAAGTCTGCTCCACCATGCCATTGTGACCGAATTTGCCGCGTACTGGGACTTTTTTGATCAGCTTACAGTGAGGCTAAGCCCTTATGAAAGCGGTATAGAGTACCTGTTTTCAGAGGGATTTGTCGAAATAGACGACTATTTGGAACTCAGTATTTCACACGCGCCGGAAGATAATATCCTGTTCGGCTTTTGGATTAATGAATACTACTGGCAGCGGTTGAGGCAGAGGGCGGAATCGGAGGGCAGCTTGCCGGATATGCCAGAATCGGAGCTTAGCGGACAGACGGAGTCGGACTCGGACTCGGACGGGCAAACGGAGTTGGGGCTAAGCCAGCAGCCGGATTCAGGGACTGATATATCTACAATACTATTGATTATCGTGGCGGTTGCCGCGTTAGCGGCAGTTGCTTACGCTCTGATTCACGCAAGGAAAAAGAGACTGAAAAATTTATAAGGAGGCAATGACTAAATGAGCAGTAGATTTGGGAATCTTGTTTTTGAGAATGACCGCAGCAAGAAAGAAATGACAAAGCTGAAAGCTAAAAACTATTTATTTATAATCCCGGTGAGCCTCGCGATTTTCGCATTTGGGGTCTATGGGCAGTTGAACCCGGAGATTAC
>Ga0099364_10007639_pt1 | contig 15379 bp, 11 predicted proteins | sample TergutTh196P3_FD_73070 | JGI IMG/M metagenome (GOLD analysis project Ga0099364, IMG submission 73070) | Microcerotermes parvus P3 segment gut microbial communities from Pointe-Noire, Republic of the Congo - Th196 P3 | ecosystem: Host-associated > Arthropoda: Insects > Digestive system > Gut ... | reverse complement strand
GCTTCCTATGGCCCTGTGCGCCGAACGCATTGGCGCCAAAGAGCTATTTGTCCCCGCCGACAACGCGGCCGAGGCCGCTTACGCCTCAGGCGTCACCGTCTATCCCGTCGACCATGTCAGCCAGCTTATCGATCATTTGAAAGGTACAAACAAGATTGAGCCCGCCGTTGCGCCTGAGCTTGTTACAAATTTCTCTTCGATGCCTGATTTTTCAGACGTTAAGGGCCAGGAAAACGTAAAGCGCGCGCTTGAGGTATCGGCTGCCGGCGGGCATAACGTATTGCTTGTCGGCCCTCCGGGCGCCGGCAAGAGCATGCTAGCTAAACGCCTGCCAACCATTTTACCCGACATGAGCCGCGAGGAAATGCTTGAGACTACTGAAATCCATTCCGTCGCGGGCTTGACGGGCCGCGACACGCCAATAATATCGGCAAGGCCGTTTCGCAGCCCGCACCACACAGTATCGGCAACGGCTATTTCCGGCGGAACGTCCATCCCGAAACCGGGCGAGATATCCCTCGCGCATAACGGCGTTTTGTTTCTTGATGAAATGCCCGAATTCAGCCGCGACGTGCTTGAGGCGCTGCGCCAGCCGCTCGAAGATGGTCAAGTGACCATTTCTCGTGCGGCATCCACCGTCACATATCCCAGCCGGTTCATGCTCGTCTGTGCTATGAACCCCTGCAAATGCGGTTGGTACGGACATCGTTCCGGGCGGTGCGTCTGCTCCGACAACTCCATCCATCGGTATCAGGAGCGCCTGAGCGGCCCCCTTCTTGACCGCATTGACATACATATTGAAACCCCGCCGCTTGAGTATGACGAACTGCGCGAAAAGCCTGCCGCTGAAACGTCCTCGGCTATACGCGGTCGCGTGAACGCCGCACGCGGGACGCAGCAGAAGCGCTATGCGGGAACATCCCTCAAGTGCAACGCCCACATAGGTTCAAAACAGCTTGAAGAATACTGCGCGCTCTCGCCTGAGTGCGAAAAACTGATGCGCGACGCATTCGAGCGGCTGACGATGACCGCGCGGTCATATGACCGCATTTTGCGCGTCGCAAGGACGATTGCGGATTTGGCGCAGGCCGAAAGCATTGCGCCTGCGCATCTTGCGGAAGCTATACAATACAGGATGAGGACGTTAACATGGACGACATAATTCTTTTCAAGCAGGGTGAAATAATTCTGAAAGGGCTAAACCGGCGGGAATTTGAGATTAGGCTGATTTCCAACATTAAACGCCGCTTGAAGCCTTTTGGGGAATTCAATATCTACAGCATGCAATCCACGGTTTATGCCGAGCCTCGGGGCGATTGCGACATGGACGCCGCTTTTGAAGCCGCCAAAACCGTTTTCGGGGCCATTTCCGTCACCCGTGCGGCGGCATGCGAAAAGGACAAGGACGCGATAGTTGAAACTGCCGCGAAATATCTTAGGCAGCAGCTTGAAGCCTCCCGCTCCTTCAAAGTCGAATCGAAGCGGGCCGATAAGAGCTTCCCTATGGGCTCAATTGAAATATCGCAATACGTTGGCGGGCTTCTGCACGACCGTTTTCCTCATATCAGGCCCGATATGAACGCGCCGGAGCTTGTGGTCAATGTCGAGATACGCGATCTTGCGGCATATGTTCATGCCCCGGCCGAACCGGGGGCGGGCGGATTGCCCGTCGGGACCGGCGGCCGCATGACGGCTCTGCTGTCCGGCGGGATTGACAGCCCCGTTGCCGTCCACATGATGTCAAAGCGTGGCGTTCAGATAATTCCCGTTCACTTTTTCTCCCCCCCGTACACTTCGGAAATGGCTAAGGAAAAAGTAATTAAGCTGACGAAAATACTGTCCGGGTTTTGCGGTCGGCTGGCATTGGAAACCGTTCCTTTCACACGCATTCAGGAAGAGATACACAAATGCTGCCCTGAGGGTTTGCACACTATTGTCACGCGAAGGTTTATGTTGCGCATTGCGGAGCAGATCGCATTGTCAAATGGTTGTACGGCGTTGGTGACCGGCGATAATCTTGGCCAGGTCGCAAGCCAGACCCCCCAAGCCCTGGCAGTCACGGAATACGGTGTCTCACTTCCTGTTCTTAGGCCATTAATCGCGTTGGACAAACAAGAAATCATTGCGCGCGCGCGCGCTATCGGGACATATGAAACGTCGATTTTGCCATATGAGGACTGCTGTACGGTTTTCACCCCGCGCCGTCCCAAAACCAAACCGCGCATCGGCGACGTACTCAATGCGGAAACGAAGTTGGACGTCAATGCGCTGGTCGAGGAAGCGGTTGCAGGCGCAATAAAAGTTGAGAGTTGAGAGAGGAGAGTTAAGAGTGGCTTATATTGCCGAAATCATTTCCGTGGGTACGGAACTGTTGCTTGGGAGCATCGCCAACACGGACGCGCAGGACGTGTCGCTTATTCTTTCGGAAGCAGGGATAAGCGTGTATTTTCATACGGTTGTCGGCGACAACCCCGTGCGTTTGAAACAAGCGGTGGATATCGCGAAAAGCCGCGCGGACATCATCATAACCACGGGCGGCCTCGGCCCGACTTATGACGATCTCACTAAACAGACGTTGGCGCAAGCTTTCGGGCTTAAAATGATATTCAATGATGCAGAGGCAAATAAAATACGGGATTACTTCAAAAAACGCACGCATAACGTGGAAATGACCGAAAACAACCTCCGGCAGGCGGAGTTTCCGGAAGGGTGCCTTATATTTGAAAACGGGGTCGGCACCGCTCCCGGCTGCGCCTTTGAATCTGAAGGCAAACATGTCCTGATGCTTCCCGGCCCGCCGCGCGAATGCCGCGCCATGCTAAAGCACTGCGCTTTGCCCTACTTGAAAAATCTTTCGGATTCCGAAATGGTCTCGCATAACATTAACATATTCGGCCTCGGCGAAAGCATGGTCGAAGCAAAGCTGCACAGCCTCATGGAAGGGTTGCAAAATCCGACATTGGCGCCATATGCCAAGGACGGGGAGGTTTTGCTGCGCCTGACTGCCAAAGCGGAATCAAAAGAACAGGCGGAAACCATGATGGCGCCCGTATTGAAAGAAGTCCTCGATACCCTCGGCGACATTGTCTATGGCGTCGATTCAATCAGCCTCGAGGCTACATCAGCCGCCCTGTCGGCGCAGCGCGGCATGACCATCGCCGCCGCGGAATCCTGCAGCGGCGGCCTTTTCTCAAAGCGGCTGACCGACATACCGGGCGTGTCAAAAATCTTTAGGGGCGGCATAGTCGCCTACAGCGCGCAATCCAAAACAAGCCTTCTTGGAATTGATCCCGGCATCATAAAAGAAAAAGGCGCCGTCAGCCGCGAAGTCGCCCTCGCGATGGCCGATGGCGCGCGCGAAAAATTCGGCGCCGATATTGGCATTGGAATAACCGGCACAGCCGGCCCCGACAGCGATGAATCCGGCACTGAGCCTGGAACCGTTTACGTCGCCCTCACCACAAGCGGGCATTCGTTTTGCAGGAGTTTGTATATGCTAACCGACCGGTCACGGATACGCAGCTTCAGCGTTTCCAATGCTTTCGACATGATCCGCCGTTATTTGACCGGGCTGCCGGTCACTTAACTAATCCTGTAACTGCCCCTCACCAGTACCCTCACGATATCTGCGGCCGCTCGAATCCCGTTGCCTTCAATCGTTACGAGATACATATGGTTAGTCGAAAGCGCTGCCCCGGATGACAGCGTCTCGCCGTCTGTGTAGTCCACCAGGGCGGGCGCGCTCCCGAACCCTGTGGCGGAGCCCACCCGAAGCATGATTTCAGTCCCAACGGAGCACGTCAGCGACTGCCCACTGTTGAGCGTCACGACCGAAAACCTTTCAGCGCTGTTCGGCGTTTGCGCGGGTGCGCCTTGATTTGCCTTCAGTTCCGCTTCCAGCGCGGTTATTTTGACATCAAAATCGCGCGTCAGCTCTTGCTCGGTTTTTGCGACCTCGGCCAATATCTGTTGTTTGAAATTATTGTTCAGATAATTCAGCGTAATGAACGGGTCCTGCTGTGACCCCGGGGATGCCGTCGCAAGGAACGTCGCCCCGGAAACAAACGCGATTGCCGCCAACACAAGGATACCGGTAATAATCTTGTTTTTCATAATATCAATGCTCCTAACTCCCCGATTATACAGCAAATGCCCCACATACGCAACAGCAAAATCACAATATGATAACGTGCAATCTCTGAGTTTTTCAACAGGCCCTATTCTCAACTATCATTTCTCAATTGTTTTATCGCCTTCGGCAGCATGGCGGTCATATCCCCGGCGGATACCGAGTATTCGCCATATTGCGCGGCGCAAATATCGCCCGCAAGCCCGTGCAGGTAAACAGCAGTCAAGGCGGCTTCCCAGCCTTGGAATTTCTGTCCGACAAGCGCCGCTATCATGCCGGAGAGAACGTCGCCCGATCCCCCCTTTGCCATCGCGGGGTTGCCTGTCGTGTTGATATATGCCGTTCCATCGGGCAGCGCGGTTATGGTCCTGTGCCCTTTCAGGACAAGGACGCAATTGTGCGACATCGCGAAATCACGCGCCGCGCTTAACCTGTCTTTGCCGGACAAATCGCCCCCGAGGCGCGCAAACTCACCCAGATGAGGCGTGAGAATCAGCGGGCATGCCGCTTTTTCGAGTATATCGATATTCCCGGCTATCGCATTCAAACCGTCGGCGTCCAAAACGACAGGCGTCTTTACGTTATGAAGCAGGAACGTCACAAGCTCCGTGATGCCCGGCGACCTTCCGAGCCCCGGTCCGATCACTACCGCGTCACATTCCGCGCAACGGCGCAGAAGCTCATTTCCGGCGTCAGCCGTCAGCTTCCCTTCGCCGTCGTCAGGCAGGGGGAACGGCATTTCCTCGTCCAGTTTTACCGCCATGATAGTATAGACGGGCTCCGGCACGCCTAAAAACACAAGCCCCGCGCCCATCCTTGACGCCGCGCGCGCGCACATGGCCGGCGCTCCCGTATATCCGACGCTGCCCGCGATTATCAGGCATCTCCCATAATCGCCCTTGTGCGAGTCAGGGCGCCTTCGCGGAAGTTTAATGTCTTCCGGCATGACAGCAAACGTTTTTGAGGGAACAGGGCTCAGAGGACAGGGCTCAGGAGACGGAAGATGCGCGGCCTCCATGAGATCGTGCGGGATGCCGATGTCGCGGACCCTGACCTCACCGCACCTTGTACAGCCCGGCTCAATGAAATGGCCCGGTTTTGCCTGCGAAAACGTAACGGTAATATCCGCCGCCACCGCGCCGCCGAGGATCGCACCGGTGTCCGCATGAACGCCGCTTGGTATGTCGGCGGCAATGACGCACGCCCCCGAAGAGTTTATCATATCGGTTGCGGCAAGCGCATCGCCGCGCAAATCGGAGTTCAGGCCGATGCCGAACATCGCGTCGATAATAACGTCGCATTTGCCAATGCAATCCACAAGCTCTATTGACTCTATATAAGGCTCTATTGACCCGCTAAGTGCCAACAGGCGTTTTAGCATCTCATTTGAATCTCCGGTGAGCTTCTCTTCGCTGCCCAACAGAAAGACACGCACAGGCACGCCCTTTTCCATAAGAAAGGCGGCGGCGCCTATCCCATCCCCTCCGTTATTGCCCGTCCCGCAGAAAACGGCGGCGCGCCCGCCAGGCGAAATGCGCTCCAACGCGGCCTCTGCGATGTGGCCTGCTGCTTTCAGCATCAAATCAGTTCCGGGGATGCCCCTATCCTCTATAGCGATCCGATCCATTTCACGCATCTGCGTGGAATTGCAAAGTATCATAAGCGTCACTCCGATCGCCAAATTATACCATTAAAATAAAAATAATACAAACTATTGATAAAAAACAAAAATAAACAAAAATAAACAAAAATATTAGAATGAAGATTTCTTGTTTTTTTGTTCAGTTTTGTGTTATACTGCACATTGATGATGAATAAGGAGGAGTTAAAGACGATGATAAAGACAATGACGGCGTTTACGTCTGAGCTTGACGATGAAAAACTGGCCATTGAGCAGCTCAAATCACAATTACAACTCGACGGCAACCTGCTGAAGAACACCATCGGCATAGCCGCATGTCATTATGAGTTCGTATTATCGGGCACATATCAAGCCGTGTGCGAGGCGCTTCCCTTCGAAGTGGTCGGCACAATATCCTCGGCTCAATGCATTCCCGGGGAATCAGGCTCGCTCAACATGACATTGATGGTCATTACAAGCGACAATGTTGAATTCGACAAAATAATAACCCCATCTCTGCTGTCAGAACCCGGCAAAGTGATTGCGGAAACCTATAAAGCCTCCTGCAGGACAACGAAGCCGGCTTTGGTTTTGACCTTTGGCCCTTTCATTCCGCAGAACAGCGGAGACGAGTACGTGAACGTGCTGACCGAAGCATCAGGCGGCGCGCCGTTTTTCGGAACGCTTGCCGTGGACGACACCATGGACTTTTCCAACTGTTTCCTGCTTGCGGACTGCGATTATCACCGCGACAAAATGGCAATGGTCCTCATGTACGGCGATATTCAGCCAAAGTTTTTTGTCGCGAACATATCGGAAAGCAAGATTCTTGAAAAAAGCGCCCATGTGACAAAAAGCGCGGGCCCCATACTGATGGAGGTCAATGAACGCCCCGTCATAGATTACTTTGAAGATTTGGGGCTTGTTGAAGCCAGCGAGACGCAATATGCCTTGACTTCCCTGCCGTTTTTGCTTGACTACAACGATGGCACCCCCAAAGTCTCAAAGATTTTCGTTATGCTCACGCCTGAAAAATACGCTTTATGCGCGGGTTCCATGCCGGAGGGGAGCACGCTATACATGGCTTCAACGGATACAAAAGACATCATGCTGACAACAGGGGAAGCTATTGACTCGATATCGGAAAACCTGAGCGGCGCATCCGCCTTGCTGGTATATTCCTGCATCGGCAGAAGCATGACGCTTGGGGCCGATCAGTTTAAAGAAATGGACTTGCTCAATCAAAGAATTGGCGGCAAACTGCCCTTTTTGATGGCTACCTCGGGCGGCGAGATATGCCCGACGCAGGTATCTGAAGAAAAGGCATTCAACCGCTTCCATAACAACGCTTTTATCGCCTGCCTCATTTAGGAACTGTCAAACAATAAGTTGATGTTGTAAGGATGGAGGGGGAAAAACGTTTGGCGGAATCGGAAATGGCGGGAACGGATCACGAGCTTTATTATGAAAATAACCAGCTCCGTGATGAAATAGACAAGTTAAGACGAGAACTAAAAAAATGCGAACGGGAGATCCGCGTTTCAAAAAGCTTTCTTGACAAAGTGACCAGGGCGGTGGAAGCGAAAGAGACTCTGAACATCGCTCTTTCCGATGCGAACGCCTTGCAGCGCGCTTATATGGACATGCTTCTGCAAAGCTGCCCGAACATCATTATCCTCCTTGATGACGAAGGCCGATTTGTGTTGTCAACGGACGCTTTGATGACCGCCCTGAACATGCCAAATTTCGATTATATCAAGAACCGCAATTATGTTGAGGTTTTTTCCAAATACTTCACGGGCAGCGGCATGGCCGCATTTTCCGATGCCTTTGGCAAGGCTATGGAATCCTCTGAAATCATACGTTTTGATTCCTTGGTCGACTTTGAGCTCTCAGGCATGCCGAGGTTTTATGCGTTCGAGCTCAGCCGCGCGGGAACCGGGCTGAAAGACAAAGAGCGCGAATTGTCGGGAGTCCTTACCGTCATGGTCGACTTGACCGATTTCATGAGGGAGAAGCAGCGGGCAGAAGAAGCCAATAACGCTAAATCCGAATTCCTTGCAACGATGAGCCATGAGATAAGGACGCCAATGAACGCGATCATCGGCATGAGCGAGATGCTTGGCCGTTCCGAGATGACCGACATACAGAAAAAATATGTGGCAGATATCAGGAAATCATCAGGCTCTCTGTTGTCGATCATTAACGACATTCTGGATTTTTCAAAAATCGAGGCAGGAAGAATGGAGCTTGTCAACACGGGCTTCAACATAAAGATGCTCATCGACAACCTGCATTCGATGTTTTTCATGCTCTGCGCCGAAAAACGCTTGGATTTGCGTTTTTACATATCGGACGATATGCCTGAAATGATCTGCGGCGATGAGGTCCGGTTTCGCCAGGTTTTGACAAACGTCTTGTCAAACGCCGTTAAATATACCAAACAGGGGGAAATCACGTTCAGGGCGCGCCCTGACAATGGCCTTTTGCTATTCGAGATATCGGACACCGGCATTGGCATACGCGAAGAGGACAAAGGAAAACTGTTCAAGCCTTTTGAGCAGCTTGACGTCCGAAAGAACAGAAATGTCGTCGGCACGGGTCTTGGGCTTGCAATAACATACAACCTTTGCCGAATAATGGGCGGCAACCTTTGGTTTGACAGCGAATATAGCGTGGGCTCCACTTTTTACATAGCCCTTCCATATACGGTGGCCGACATGGACGCCTATGAGGAGCCTATAAGCATCGGCGATTTCACGGCGGCTGAGGCAAGAATCCTCGTGGTGGACGATATTGATATCAATCTGGCGGTCGCGGAGGCTTTGCTGAGCACTTTCGGAATCATTCCGGATTTGGCATTGAGCGGCAAAGAAGCTTTGGCATTGGCGGAAGAAAACCGGTATGACATCATTTTTATGGATCATATGATGCCGGAGATGAACGGACTGGAAACTACGAGGCTCATTCGGGAGCTTGGAGGGTGGAATGAAGAGGTGCCGATAGTCGCATTGACGGCCAATGCGATCATAGGCGTGGAGCAAATGTTTTTAGACAACCGGATGGACGATTTTTTGCCTAAACCCCTTAATATAGCCACATTGAACACTTGTCTGCGAAAATGGCTTCCTTTGAGGATTCTGAATGAATAGAAAATGGAGAAACTTATTATGAAAGACAAATTAGACGAGATACTCCGCGATGGAGAGGAGCGGATCGCAAAAGCTGTCACAACGTTGGATTTGCAAGAGGTTAAGACGTTCCTTCTGGGGAAAACGGGTTCAGTAACGTCGATCCTGAAAGAAATACCGCGTCTTGACGCCTCCATGCGCGCCGACGTAGGCAGGGCGGCAAACGAGCTGAAAGACCGTTTCACCGCTATGATAGATTCCCGCAGGGAGGAAATCAGCCTGAAAGCGTCCGCGATACCGCCGGACTTTGACCTCACCGTCCCCGGCATCCTTCCGCCCGCCGGAGCGCTTCATCCGATTACCCAGATGTGTTATGACCTCAACGACACTTTCCGCTCCCTGGGCTTTGAAATATTTCAGGAATCTGACATTTCAAGCGAACTGTACGCTTTTGACAACTTGAATTTCCCGCCCGATCATCCGGCTCGCGAAAGCATGGATACTTACTGGCTGGCCGGCTATGAGGATAAGCGCGGAGGGGACCGGCTCTGCCTCAGGCCGCATCTCACAGGCGCGAGCGTCCGATACATGCAGACTCATAGCCCGCCGTACCGATTCGTCTATCCCGGAAAGGTCTTCCGCAACGAATCGACCGACGCGCGCCATGAAAGAGCCTTTTTTCAATATGAAGCGCTGATTGTCGATCGCAAGTTTACATTTTCCGCCGGGAAGGTGATGATCAAGAGCATCCTGTCGAAAGTATTTGGCCGCGATGTGCCGGTCCGGATGCGCGTCGGCTTCTTCCCGTTCGTTGAACCCGGCTTTGAAATCGACATGGGCTGCCTTGTTTGCGGGGGAAGCGGATGCAGCGTATGCAAACACGTCGGATGGATAGAGATAATGCCGGGCGGCACGCCGCACCCGAATGTGATTCGCGCCTCAGGGCTCGATCCGGACGAATACACCGGTTTTTACGTGAATATCGGCCTGGACCGCCTTGTGATGATGCGTTACGGAATATCCGACGTAAGGCTTTTCCACAGCGCGGACCTGAGATTTTTGAGTCAATTCAAATGAGCGCGGCTTGCGGCCGCGCAGGGGTCAGGGGTCAGTAGACGAAGGAGATAATCAAAAAAATATGAAACTATCATTGAATTGGATAAAAGACTATGTAAATATTCCTGAAGGGCTGGAATTGTCCCGCATTGTCCGCGATCTTACGATGTCCACGGTGGAAGTTGAAGGCGTGGCGGATTTGTCGCATGATTTTGACAATATGGCAGTCGGCATCATTAATGAAATACTGCCGCACCCCAATGCCGACAAGCTCAAGATATGCATGACCGACGTAGGCGGAGGGGATGTCCGCAAAATCGTCTGCGGCGGGAGCAACATGAGGGAAGGCATGAAGGTCGCCGTGGCGCGGCCCGGCGCCATGGTCCGCTGGCATGGCGAGGGCGACCCGGTTAAAATCGGCAACGCCAAAGTACGCGGCGAAGAAAGCTACGGGATGATTTGCGCGTCGTCGGAAATAGGATTGTTCGACCTGTTCCCCTTCACGGACGAGGCGACAATACTCGATCTGTCCGAATTCGACGCTCATGCAGGGGACGCCCTGGCCCAAGCGCTCCATTTAGATGACGTGATACTGGAAATCGACAACAAATCGCTCAGCAACCGCCCCGACCTTTGGGGGCACTACGGAATAGCGCGTGAGATATCCGCCTTGTACGGCCTTCCGCTCAAAGGCTTTGAACCTTATTTGCCGCCCCTCGGCGTAGAGCTTGAAATAACCCTCGACGATACGGCGCGATGTTTCAGATATGTCGGCGCCAAAATCGAGGGGTTGTCCGTAAAACCGTCGCCTTTCGTTATACAAAGCCGCATCTGGCGGGTTGGCATGCGCCCCATCAACGCCATCGTCGATATAACTAACTATGTGATGCTGGCGACGGGCCAACCGCTGCATGCCTTTGACTCGGACAGGATAAAAGGGCATATTACCGTGCGCCGTGCCCGTGACGCGGAGCCATTCCTGCTCCTCACCGGAAAGGAATTATCGCTTTGCTCAGAGGATTTGGTGATCGCGGACGACGTGGAATCGATCGGACTGGCAGGAGTGATGGGCGGAGTAAAGGACTCCGTGCTGCCCGACACGAGCAATGTGATACTTGAAATCGCCTGCTTTGAAGCCATCGGCGTCAGACGCACCGCCGCGCGGTACGAAACCCGCACGGAGGCCGCCGCGAGAAATGAAAAAGGCATTGACCCTGAGAGGTGCGACATAGCCCTCTCGATGGCAATGCAAATGTTCAAGGACTTATTCCCGAGGATGTCGGTGACCGGTTTCAATGATAATTATCCCCAAGCTCTTAAAAGGAAAGAAATCGACGTTTCCTTGGATTGGTTGGAAAATAATCTCGGCAAACGCATCCCGAACGACGAAATCGCCCGCATGCTCGAGCATCTCGGATTTGACGTCAGTTTCAACGGGGATAATATGCATGTCACGGCGCCGACATGGCGCTCCACCGGCGATGTTTCAATCCCCAACGATATCATGGAAGAGGTAGCCAGAATGCATGGCTACGAAAACTTTGAAGCCGCGCCCATTACGACGACGTTTGACAATGCAGTAAACCAGTTGGAAATGGACATTGAAAGAAAACTCAAAGAATATCTCGCATTCAGATGCGGAATGAACGAAGTTTTCACATATCCCTGGATCGCGGACGAATACCTGAATGCCATCTTTCCGGACGGCGGCGGCATGCTGTCGATTTCCACCCCTCCGTCGCCTGACGAGCGCTTTATCCGTTCTTCCCTTTTGCCAAACCTCTGCAAAGCGGTCTCCGGAAATCTGCGTTATTATGATGAGTTTATGATATTTGAATCCGCTCAAGTGTTTTTTGACCGAGGTTTCAGCGCCACATACGACCCGCGCGAATCGCTTCCTCTCCAACGTAGAAATATCGCGGGGGCTTGTGTCGGCGATCCTGAAAAAGTGACTTCGCTTTTCAGGACGGCAAAAGGCATTATTGAATCCCTCCCGCGCCATGTGCATATTGAGCCGCTGACGTTCGAGAAAAGAGAGAAGCCGGCTTGGGCGGACGATGTGGCATGGCTAAACATAATCAGCGATGGCGGACAGATAGGCTGTTTTGCCTTGCTTTCCAAAAAGGCTTCGCTTGATTGCGGCATCAGGAACAGCGCGGTGATTTTGTTCGAGCTGGATATTGATTCGCTGAAGCCGTACCCGTCCAGGACAAATGAATTTGCGCCCCTGCCTGAGTATCCGATGACGAATTACGACGTTTCCATGCTATTCGACTCGTCTGTCAAGTGGGAGCAAGTGCATGACGTCATAACCGGCAAAAAAGGCCCGGACGATCTGCTTCGAGGCGTGTCTTTCGTGGATGAATACAGGGGGCGGCAAGTTCCTGCCGGGAAAAAGTCCGTAACTTTCAGATTGGTCATCGGTTCGCTTGCAAAGACGTTGACGTCGGGAGATATTGAGGGTTGCGCCAACGCCATAATCAAGCGTTTGAAAAAGTCCCTGGGTGCTGAGCTGCGCAGTTGAAAAAATTGAAAAATTCAATATAATTCAATATAATTCATACTTTTTTGTCAAAAAAGTGTTGAAATTTTCTCATAATTTGATAGAATTGTGACAAGTAAGTATTATCCCGCAATAGGAGGGCGTGGTTTTTATTAGCGCAGAAAATATTAATATTAGAATTGAAATGCTGGGCGGCTTTATTATCATTTCAGAAGGTCTCAGTATCAAGGAGCAGGAAAAGAGATCCTCAAAGATATGGAAACTGCTTCAATACCTCATCGTGAACAGACACAGGACTGTGCCTCATGAAGAGTTGATGGACGTATTTTTCGATAATGATTTCGTTGGGAATCCCGGCAGTTCTGTACGCACGATGATTTATAGGGCGCGTTCGGCGCTGACAAACGGCGGATTTTCGTTTGCAGATGATGCCATTCTGTCAAGCGGCGGCGGCTATGTGTGGAACAATGCCATGCATTCCTCCGTTGACGCCGAGGAGTTTGAGGCTCTGTGCAAAAAGGCGGGCGCAATCTCCGATACCGAGCAGCAATTGGAACTGCTTATGCGGGCTGCAGATCTTTACAAAGGGGATTTTCTGCCGAATTCCGCCAGTGAACTGTGGGTCATGCCGTTGGCCAGATGGTATCGCTCTTTGTATTTCACTTGTGTGCATGACGCTTTGAAGCTTCTGACCGATATAGGCATGGATGCAAAAGCGGAAGAGCTTTGTACGAGGGCGCTGCGCATGGATCCTTTCGATGAAAAGATTCTTGAGTATTATATTTGTTCGTTGTTGGCGCAGGGCAAAAACTTGGAAGCCCTTGATTTGTACAATAGAACGGAGTCAATGTTTTTTGATGAGCTTGGGGTCAGCTTTTCCGACGATTTGCGCGTATTGTACAAAAAGATTCAAGAACCGAGCACGACAGAAGAGCTTTCGCTGGAAAACACGCTGAAAAAGTGGCTTGCCGACGCGGACTTTCCAGGCGCGTTTTATTGCGATTTCAGCGTGTTCAAAATAGTTTACCAAATTGAAGCGCGTTCGACTTCCCGTTCGGGCAGGACGACTTACATCGTCAGGTTCGATACGAAGCATGAACCCAAATCCAAAGCCGGGGGCGTCATGAAACAGCTCAGCGAGGTTATCTCCCATACGCTCAGGAAAGGCGATTTGTACACTCGGTCCAGCCCCAGTCAATATATGCTGATGCTCCATAAGCTCACCTATGAAAACTGCAAAATGCTCATCAACAGGATTCTTCAAGGGTTGGACTCAAAGCATTTGAGCAAGATAATCAATACGTCAATCAGGCCGATTACTCCAATTGTTTAGATTTTTTCTTGCATATACCGCTACGCTGTGCTAGAATGGACAGAGGCAGGGTCTAAGTTTCTCCGCAAAAAGTGAATAAGTCACAATAGCATGGGGGTATAGCTCAGCTGGGAGAGCGCTTGAATGGCATTCAAGAGGTCAGCGGTTCGATCCCGCTTATCTCCACCAACAAAAGGCTTGCAGGGCATTCGCTGCAAGCCTTCAACCTTTGTTGGAGATGAACCAATATGATAACTGGCAATCCCGCCGCGTATGTGTTTTTTTTGAATCCCCTCATAAACAGCGGGCGGTGTCAATCATCGTTCTTCTTCTTAAATGGCATGAACGGAACGAGTTTTGAGGCCAAACTTGGCGCGGTCATCGTTTGCAGCCAGACTTTACCCGGGCCTTCCAACGTGGTCAGGAATAATCCCTCTCCTCCGAACAGAATATTTTTGAATCCCTTGACCGTTTCGGCGGAGAATCTGACCCGCTGCTCAAAAGCGGCGACGTTTCCCGTCTGCACCTTGATTTTTTCGCCGGGCGCAAGGTCAATTTCCTTTACGCTGCCGTCTATTTCAAGAAACGCGATGCCGCTTCCCGACAGTTCCTGCATAACTAACCCTTCGCCGCCAAACAGTCCTGCTTTCCATCCATGGCCGGCATACAATTTCAGCTCGACATTAGGCTGGGCGCACAGGAACGCGCTTTGTTGAATGACATACGGCCCCCGCGCCATATCCAGCACGATCATGTTCCCAGGAAAAGTTGAAGCGAATGTGATATACTGCCCGCTGCCGGTAGCCGTGTATGTCACCATAAAAAGCGAATCACCCATCAGCGCACGGCCAAGCCCTTTAAAAAGGCCACCCTTCATGTTTGTTTCCATGTTGATGCCCGCAGACATCCAAGTCATGCCGCCAGATTGCGTGTAAACGGCCTCGCCGTTTTCCAAATGGACTGTCACCGCAGGGAGATTTTCTCCAAATATCTCGTAATGCATAATGATCCCCTTTCTTTACTCATACAGCAAGTATATTTTGCCGTCCCAAGACCCATATGTATTTGAATATTAACGATAACACAAACATTGCTGATTGGCAATCCGAGTTCATGTGTTGTCAGGGCAATCGCATAAAAACACGTTTGTCGTCAAAATGCACAAACCATGTAGGGATGGTCGCCGTCGTCTAAAGCGGCTTTCAACGCGGTTTCCGTTTTTATGTGTAACGGAAAACCCAATTCCCTGTAAAAAAGTATCTGCTGCAACGTGTCAAGTTCCTGCTGCCCGTATATGCGATACCCTGACGATGCGACCCTGACGGGTTTTAGCAAGCCTATTTCATCATAATAACGCAAAGTTCGTGCGCTGACGCCTGCCATTTTTGATAGTTTGTTCCCGGAGTATTCCACCGCTTCTTCACCTCGCGTTGCCAGTATAAACTATTACGTTACGTCAAAGTCAATAGTTTCTTGAAAAATTATTGCGAGGAATCAGAAGATGCAATCATCGGGTTTTGTTATTTTTTATTGCATTAGGACAACTCCTCGCAATAAAACTCTCCAGAATGCTCCCTTTGTTCTGAATGACCGCATCAAGCCGCTCCATGCATTTGCTTTTACCGCT
>Ga0099364_10007638_pt1 | contig 15381 bp, 14 predicted proteins | sample TergutTh196P3_FD_73070 | JGI IMG/M metagenome (GOLD analysis project Ga0099364, IMG submission 73070) | Microcerotermes parvus P3 segment gut microbial communities from Pointe-Noire, Republic of the Congo - Th196 P3 | ecosystem: Host-associated > Arthropoda: Insects > Digestive system > Gut ... | reverse complement strand
GCAGCCATTTTATTGTGTGCAATTTTAGCGGATACGCTGGTTTTGCAATCGGCAACTACTACAGACGAGGACAGGATTGTTGCAGAGTATTTATCAAATATAACCAATTTGGATATACAACAGCTTGGAAAGGATATTATTGCTGCCGGATCAAAAATCGGAGACAGAAAAGCCGGAGAACTTATACATCAGGACATCAAGGAATACACAGAGGGAGACCATGTGTTTACTGTAAGCCAGATAGAAACGGATAATCCGGAAGAAATTCTAACCCGAAAAAAAGAATTTATGGACGAGCTTGACATAGAATGCCGTACCAGAAAAGCTCTTTTCTGCGCCTTAATGGTTACAGACATTACCAGATATACCAGTTTGCTTCTCATTGCCGGCAAGGAAGATTTTCTCCAGCATATAGAATTTCCCCGTCATGCCGAAGGAATTTATTTTATAAACGATATTTTATCGCGAAAAAAACAACTCCTGCCATTATTGGTGGAAAAAATCGAAAAAACTGTCTAGAAAATATTATTTTCGGATATGTCCCTGGCCGTTGATATAGTATTTTATTGTGGTAAGCGCTTCCAGCCCCATAGGACCGCGGGCATGGAATTTTTGCGTACTTATCCCCAGTTCAGATCCAAAACCAAACTCTCCCCCGTCGGTAAATCGGGTCGAAGCATTAACATAAACACAGGCAGCATCCACCCTGCGGCAAAATTCTTCTGCTGCTGCCAGGCTGCCGGTAATAATTGCCTCTGAATGGCCAGTCCCATAACGGTTAATATGTTCAATTGCTTCGTCAAGAGAATGTACCATTTTTGCAGCCAATATGGTATCAAGGAATTCTGTTTCCCAGTCTTCTTCTATTGCATCTTTAAGAACAAGATTGGGAAAAACAGGAAGCGTTTCTCCGGATCGCAGACGATCGGGCCTTCCGGTAATGGCTGTCTTTGACTCTTCATCGCAGCGGAGTTCTGCTTTACCGGCAAAGCGGACAGCCAGTTCGGGCATAAAGGCATACAGTATACGCTTATGTACAAGCACTGTTTCTACTGCATTGCAGACTCCGGGTTTTTGTAATTTTGCATTTTCTATGATATTCAAAGCATCTTCTGTAGCGGCGCTTTCATCAACATAGATATGACAGTTTCCTACTCCGGTTTCGATAACCGGAATACGGGCATTTTCTGTTACATGGTTTATTAACTCATGACCGCCGCGGGGAATAACAGCGTCGATATAACCCCGTGCATTAAGAATTTGATCTATTTCATTGCGGTTTCCCGAGCCGGCCAGAGCCGCAGCATCAGCTATCCCGCCCCCCGCTTCCAGTCCTGTTTTAATGGCTTTTACCAGAGCACGGTTGGATTCCAAAGCCGAAGAAGAACCTCTAAGCAAAACAGCGCAGCCTGCCTTGTAAGAGAGGCTTATAACATCGGCAGTTACATTGGGGCGGGATTCATAAATAATCGCCGCCACACCCAAAGGGACGGTAATTTGTTTTATTTCAAGACCATTAGCAGTTTTCCATCCGGTTTTTACCCGTCCCAAAGGATCTTCCAGGGACACAACAGTTTCAATACCGGCAATAATCCCATCTAAGCGTTTTTTGTCCAAAAACAACCTGTCAATAAGCGCATCTTTTGTTCCGGCTTTACGGGCTTTTTCTACATCTTTGGCATTTGCTGCCAGTATTACCTTGCGCTCCTTGTCTATGGCCGCCGCCGCCGCCATTAAAGCAGCATCCTTCTGAGAACGCTTATGCAGGGCCAGGACAGCCTGGGCCTTTTTTAACGATTCAAAAACAGGAATAAGGGATTTCATAAATACAGTTTACCTAATTTTAGCGCCAATGACAATAATTCCTGGCTGCCATCTCTAGAAGACCGTCTAGAATTTACAGGAATTCCCCAACCAAGAACCCCTACACTTCAATATCATAGCAATAAATTAACTATAGTTCAAGCAAAATAATCAGTATTTCTTCAACGAATTACACGAACAGACACGAAATTATCGGAATTTTTAAATGCAAAATGCGTAAAAACCGCAAAGGGCGCTAAGAAACGCAAAGCATTCGTACAAAAAACATCGAATTCCCTTTGCGTACTTTGCGTACTTTGCGGTAAAAATTTATTATTGTTTGTTTATATTACGTTTCTGCGTCTCCGCGCGAAGAAATACAGGGAAAGTGAATAAACTAGACGGTGGTTTAGGTATGGCGGAAAAAAACATTATTGTAAGGAGAAATGTATGCAGAGAAAAACCGTAGTAGCGGGAATACTGGCAATTATGCTGGTATTTGGAATGATCCTTGTAGGTTGCGGCGGCGGCGGCGGCAGTTCAATAGATTCTGCTGTTGTTGGGACATGGCAAAATGATTCTAACGATGAAGTTGTCCAAATTAGAGCCAATGGCACCTTTGAAATGTCAGAACATGGTATAGCGCTTGTAAGAGGAAGATTTACTACAGGCAGCAATAATTCGTATTCTATGACTGTTACCCAAGTCCGCGGTATAAAAGTTGATGAAGACGAATATTTTCTTAATCCAATGAGTTGGTATACATTACCTCAGCTTAGAAGAATTATTGGAGACTCTGGATTGTCTCAAGGAGAAAAAAACGATATCATCGCAGAACTCGAAGAAGAATTTGCACCCAGAAACGGCACCTATACACTAAGCGATGGCGGAAATACTTTATCATATACTTATGTTAAGGATGGCAGCCTAGAAGAAAGCATATTCGACAGAATTAATTAAAAGCTGTTCGCCGTGCCATCTGGCACGGCGGCTTCAGCACAATTTACAGTATATCAGCCATATTCAGAATTACAGTTACCACCAACAACAATTCCAGCCTCTTCCCCGTCCATGGTGTCCGCCCATAGGGCCCCATCTTTGGTTATTTGCCGAAAGGTCATATTCCCTTCCGCCGATGATTACTTTTGTGGCTTGCAGAAAATTGCCTGACACAAATCCTTCGGCAGAAATCCGGGCTCCTTCTCTTAGCCCCTCAATAAAACCTATATACCGCATTAAGCCGGGAACAAAATAAACTGTTGTTCCGGTAGACAAAACTATATGGCCGTTTTGCAGTTGCAGCGTTCCTTCTACCCTTATTGTCTCTGGAGCAGTCCAGCCCTGAGCTGAAACTGTCCCTATTGCCAATAAGCAGATTAGTGTTAAAAAAACAAGTTTTTTCATATAAACCTCCGCATAGTTAGTATTATAACACCTTATTTGTAGAAATACGAAGACAGGAAGTCAAAAACAGGGGGTATACAGAAAATTAATTGCTATTTCCAGACCCTTATCTATTGACCCAATTCTAAAATCCCTGCCTCATCATATGTCTATGACCATGTCCATGTCTTCCAGGCCAGTATTCAACAGGAGGCAGATCCGAAGTGCCGGTAAAAAATTTTGCACCAATAAAAATGCCAAAGGCAATTAAACAAACTGCGGCAAGAAAAATCATCATTATCTTAAGCAAATTGTTGTATTTGACTGTAACAACCATTCCTATATGACAGTTATCCGGGGTCGGTATAAACCGGATTTTTCCATTATTAAAGAGAACTATACTTTTAGGATGCCCCACTTGCACGATTACTCCTTTCATGTATTTTCCTCCTCGGTAAAAATATATGGTACAAAGGAAGATATGTACGGATAATCCCCCTGTGAAAGAATAATAAGAGCTGCAATATATTGCCGGTATTTTTCCAGTGTTTTTAGGGAAAAATATTCAGCAAGCCGGGTAACAGGCAGTTGCCGGGTTTTAAGCATATCGGCCAGCAGGGCAGGATTCATTAAGACTGTTTTTGCAATACGCCAGGCCAGACTGCGTGAACGAGCCTGTTTGGGACATTTTTTAAGCAATGTTATCCACGAAAATCCCCATTTGGCAAATTCATCATTTATATCCATAATTTCCAGGTGCAGATTTTTTTCTTCTTCTGACCGGTCATATGACAATAATGAAATTTCTGTTTCCCATTGCATATCATTTTCATTTTTTTTGGAAGAAAAAACTGAAGAAAATGAAAAAAAGCGTTTTTGCACAAGCATTTCTTTGCGAATATTGTCGATAAGGCGGTTACGGATTACCATCGCCGCATAATGGATAAATGCTCCCTGTTCGGGATTATATGTATGGACGCTGTGGGTAAATGCAAGCATGGCATCTGTTAGGTTGTCTATTTGCGATTGTCTCTTAAAGAAAACTCCGGCAACGCATTTTTTAATAAACGGCAAATAATTATGAAGCAGTATATTTAAAGTACGTTTATCTGTTTTGGCATCTTGCAGTTGTGTTTCAAAATTCTGATCAGAAGGCTGAAGGTTCAAATCCAGTTCCTTGAATCCTGCGTATCCAACACTATGGTTACCGGACCCTCGTTGGTGTATGTTACATCCATAAGGGCCTGAAAAACTCCGGCTTCGGAAACAATTCCCTGTTCGCTGATTTTGTGTACAAAAAATTCATAGAGCGCTTTGGCTTTCTCCGGATCGGCGGCATTACCGTAATACGGCCTTCTGCCTTTAGCTGTCTCTGCTAACAGGGTAAACTGCGAAACTGTTAAAATTCCTGTTTTTTTATTTGTCTTTTCTGCCGATTCTTCCATTTTGATTAGGTCCAATATGGAAAGATTCATTTTTCCCTGGTGATCTTCAAAAATTCTAAGATTGCTGATCTTTTCGGCCAGATATAAAGCATCTTTTTCTGTATCATCTGCTGCAACTCCAAGGTAAACCAAAATGCCCCTATCTATAACACCGCTTATCTTTCCTTCAACTGATACCGATGCGTTTTTTACCCTTTGAATTACTGCTTTCATTCGGGCTGCTGTTCCCCGCTGGTATTTTCCTCTATTTGTATTGTATCTTTGTCCTTTTTCTTTTTCTTTTTAACATTCTTTTTTGCCCAGTCGTTAAGCAGCGCCTTAAGACCGTCGTCTGCTAGCTTAAGAGTTTTATTGCAATCCGGACATACAAAACGCCCGGATTCGTCCAGGTCATTTTTACGGCAGCCAACGCAGTAAACAGTACCGCAGCCGGGGCATGTTCCGGCAGGCATATCGTCAGGGGGCATGGCATAGAGCCTAAGCCCTGCCGTTGGCTGGGGATTCCGTTCTACCTGCCATTCCCGCCTGCATGTATTACAAACGACGGTTTTATACAAAGCATCGTTTAAGCGCTCTTTTAGATCGTCGCGGCCTTTTGAACATTCATCGTTTAAATTCAATTCCTCCAGACGAACAAGAATGTCTGCCACTTCGTTCCAATCTGCAGAAAAGGCACGAATCCAGCCCAGTTGAAGCAAGGAAGGACCATGATTGGGATTAATTTTAAGTCCTGTTTTTATTGCTGTTTCGGCCCTGTTGTACTCTCCTTTTTTTACTGCAACAAAAGCAATAAGTTCCAGCATATCGGGGTTTGTCTCCGGAGAGATTTTTTTACTGCCTGCTGTAAGCACATCATCCGCTTCTCCATAATGTTTTAGTTCTATTAAACAGGAACCGCGGTTATACCGGTACAATATATTAAGAGGAGCAATGGTAAGGGCGCGGCGGTACCATTCATCTGCTTCTTCAAAACGGCGGGAACGAACAAGAAGATTACCTGCACAATTTGCCATTAATCCTTCCGGATCATCTTCCGGTCTGGATTCAAGAATATCCAGGGCTTTTTTTTCCAAACCCTGTAAATAATGGGAAACAGCCTGGTTTACCCTGACTGCCGGTACATTACCCAGTGCTGCTGCGGCAATATCCATGTGTGAACGGGCTGCCTCTACATTCCCCTTGCTTAAAGCTACATGTGCAGCAAAATTATGAATCCATCCATAACTTTCATCGTCTTCCTTTACAATAAGGGCTGTTTCCAAATCGGAAATAAGCAGGGGGTCGTCCAAGTCGCCGTTAAGAAACAACCGGTTTTCTGCCAGTCTAAAACGAAACAGGGGATAATCAGGAGCATATTTGACGGCTTTTTCAAAAAAAACCTGCGCTTCCCGCTTTTTTCCTTCTCTGACTAACAGCAATGCCAATAAATAATATATTGCTGGATCTGCACGGGTATTACGTTTGTCTTTACGCAGTTGCTCGGCATTAAGTAATTCTGTCCGGGCAGTTTCCCATTGTTCAATGCCAAAAGCCCACTTGCCGGCAAGCGCCCTGGCCTCCCAATCTTCCTTTCCAAAATAATGGAACTTGGGTATTAATAGGCCCAGTTCTTCATAGCGGTTACCGGCCAAAAATGCCCTTCCTGCCTTTATATAACGATCCAGGACAGGATTATCCTCACCCGCCTGGTCTTTTTCGTTCAAAAGCTCATAAGCGGCAGCGGCATTTTTTGCAGCAAAACCATTTTTTTCATTAAGAAAAAAAGAATGATCATATACTTCAGCAGCTTTATGATAATTTCCCGTATTAAAATATGCATGACCCAGCAGATTGTAGAAAGATGACGGGTCTTTATACAGGCTGTCAAGTTTCTTATAATTAAGCTTTACCGGGTCTGTCTTTTTATCACCTAGAGCTTTAGATTCCCTTTCTGCATGTTCAATTAAATCTGAATAACGGGAACGAGAATACAAAAGTGCAGCTTCCAGATTATTTGTTTCCGGTTCAGCATCCTCGGCACCTTCTGTCTCTTTTGCCGATTTAATATATTCTTCTGCATCGTCAAAGAGTTCCAGGGCAAGGGCAAGTTTTGCTGCCCACAGCAGTTCTTTGACAGTTCTTGCAGGTTCGATGCTGTGTATGGCAGCCAGAACAACTGCATCTTCCGCTGTAGTTAATTTTTCATTTAAGTTTTCGCGTACTTCCCAGGCTTTTCGCAGATGGATTAGTGCAGGCCCAGCCTGTCCCATGGCTGTATAGGTTTCTGCCAGTTGTATAAAGCTGTCTGTTGATGCAGACTGTTCTGCGGCAGTGTAACGCTTGTCTACCTCTTCTATTCGGGAATCCAGATTAAACTCAAGCAGTTTTGCTAAAGCAGTATACCGGTCCTCTGTTATGGAAATAGTATCCGCAGAAATTAAATTTTGTTCATAGCTGGCTGCAGCAAATGCTATTCTTCCTTCGGAAATGGAAATATCGTCCCAGGTCCCGGCCAAAAAACTGTTAATTAACAGTAAAATCCTGCTTCCGGCACAGATAAGCTCCAGTTCAAATTCAAAAGGAGCTCCTTTGGAATCCCTTATACCCGGCGCTTCTGTCCAGCCTGCCAGTGTCAGCGGTACGCTGTTCCGCACCAAATCAAGACGAAAAAAACCCTTGCTGGAAACCAATACAATATAATAGGTTAGATTATCCACCATGCGGAAAATAAATCCTGCCGCTGTATAGCCTCCCAGGGGATCAAGAATAAAGGAGCCTTTTAAATAAATATCCTGATAGCGGTAGTATGTGTTTTCTGTCCAGGCCATGCATCCGGTTTTTTTTATTCCCAGTACCAATGCATTATTTTCCAGATAGGCACAATACGATTTATCTGATACAATGGAAAAACGGACTGTAGCAGGTTTGTTCGGTTCATCTTTCCGGGAAAAATCGGCCTGCCATTGTTCTCTGACAATGGCATCTGGATCGATTTTTTGTTCCCGTTTTGAACCAAAGCCAAAGAGTCTTTTTAAAAAACCGAACATGGTTACAGTGTAGCCCATAAGGCATTTTTAGTCGAGGTGACAATGGAGAATGAAAATAAAAGAGAAAGCGGGCCAATCCTGCCGTTAAAAAGAATAATTAATAATGCCAGGCAATTATTAATAAAAATAGGCAAAGAAATCATATATATATTGCCTGTAAAAAAATTCTCTTTTGGAAACATCTCTTTTAAAAGAATTCTTAAAAATATTTTCGAAAAAATTCTGGACTTATCCAGCTTATTATGGAGCCATGCACGCAGGGTTTCTTTTGACAAAGCCCTGATAGTCTGGGCGCTGGCAATTGTTTCCGGTTTACTTATGTTTAATTTCTTTAGCAAAGAACTGCCGGGAATACAAAAAAACCTGGTTTTTGCCACATGGTGGGAAGATACATTGGAAAGCCAGATTCTGACAGAGCTGATTATTAAATTCGAAGCGCAAAACCCGGGCATTAAAGTCACATTGGAAAGAATGAACTGGAATGAAATTTTGGATTCACTTGAAAATGGGGAGGCGGCGTTATCCAGAGCGTCAAACGGAGAACCAGGGCTTTTAGCTTCGGCGGTGGGTTCTGCAAGCAGCCGGGATGACGGAAACAGAAATAAAATAGATATATTCAGCATCGATCCCTACGGCATTTATGAGCTAAAAAACCGCTTGTATATGAATACAATTGAAAACCAGCCAATATCCGGGCAGGAAACACAGGATGATTTTCTAAATAATGTGCAGCCGGTTATTTCTTTTATTAATCCGCTTTTTTACAATATAGATTTGCTGGAAGCTGCCGGTTTTTACCGGCCCCCAAAAAACCAGACAGAATTTCTTTCCTATGTTCAACGCCTTAGAGAAACCGGCGTTCATGGAGCCGGCCTTGCCCTAAGCGAAACCAATGCCATTACCCAGCAAATTCTTTCGTGGATATGGTCTGCAGCAGGAACTCCGGAATCCAATATGCCCCTTGATCTTGGTTCCAGAGAAGTAATAGCATCTTTTAATTTTTTAAATCTATTATATCAAAACCTTTTTACAAATCCTTTTTTTCTTAATAAGGAAGAATTGCTGGATGCCTTTGCCGCAGGACAATTGGGCATGATGATTGGCTCAATTGAAGATGTAAAAAAATTAAAAACCATGGACATTAATTTTGGCATTACCACCATTCCCAGCAGTGAGTCGTATACAAGGAAACCGGTTTTTTTGCTTAGCGAATGGTATTTGGGCATTAACCGGCAAAGCAATAATCTGGAAGAAGCACAGACATTTATAACATTTATCAGAGAACATGCAGAAAATATTGCCCATACAGCCTATGCAATTCCCGGAAACGGCAGACGCAGCAGGGAATTATCCAGAGATGATCCCTTCTATGCAAAAGCATTTGACATGTACGAAGGCAGCGATATGGTAAGAGAAATATACTTATCCAATATCAGCGATCTTAACAGAATTATCCGCCGTGAAATGGAACTATTGTTTCGGGGAGAAAAAACCGTACCGCAAAGTCTCCAGGCAATACAGGAGGATTTGACAAGACTTAACGGTGATGGTGTCCATTTTTTGTAAAAGCCTATGAATCAGAAACATAACAAACAAACAGAAATACGGCCTCACTGGGCAGATGAATACGCAGAAAAGATTATTAGGGAAAAAGGACCTCTGTCTGCGGAAAAAGAATATTATACCTGTGCATCGGGGATTACTCCCTCCGGAACAGTCCACATAGGCAATTTCCGGGAAATTATTTCGGTGGATTTGGTTGTCCGCGCACTTAGAGATAAAGGAGAAAAAGTGCGTTTTATCTATTCATGGGACGATTATGATGTATTCCGCAAAGTTCCGCTTAATATGCCAAAACAGGATGAATTGCAAAACTATCTGCGTTTTCCCATTACCATGGTACCGGATCCCTGGGAAAGGGACGAAAGTTATGCCCGGCATCACGAGGCAGATGTAGAAACAGTACTTCCGCTGGTGGGGATATTTCCCGAATACCTGTACCAGTCCAAAAACTACCGTGCATTAAAATATGCAGCGGGTATACGAAAGGCATTGGAACACCGGGAAAAACTAAAAAATATTCTTGATAAATTCCGGGACGAAGATCATAAAATACAGGGGCAGTGGTGGCCTGTAAGCGCTTTTTGCGGAGCATGCAATAAGGATGATACGATCATAGAAAGCTGGGACAGCGATTGGATTTTGGAATACAGTTGTAATTCCTGCGGATATAAGGTATCACAGGATATAAGGGAAGCCAAGGAAGTAAAACTCGTCTGGCGGGTGGACTGGCCCATGCGCTGGGCTTATGAACAGGTAGACTTTGAACCGGCAGGAAAAGATCACCACAGCCAGGGGGGATCGTTTGATACAGCCCGCCTTGTTTGCAAGGATGTGTACGGCTGGGATGCTCCTGTTACATTTCGGTACGATTTTATTGGCAGTAAGGGAACGCCGGGAAAAATGTCCAGTTCCAAGGGAAAGGTAGTGGCCCTTCGAGATGTGCTTAATGTATATACCCCGGAAATTGTCCGTTATCTTTTTGCCGGGACCCGGCCCAATACCGAATTTACCATATCCTTTGATTTGGATGTAATTAAAATATACGAAGACTATGATAAAACCGAGCGCATAATATGGGGAGACGAACAAGCAAAGGACACGGCAGCATTTGAACGGGAAAAGCGTATCTATGAACTTTCCCAGGTAACGCTGGACAGCGAAGGCAGAACGATTAAACCTGCCGTTAAACCCTACCAGGTTCCGTTTCGACATTTGTGCAATTTAATCCAGATAGCAGGATGTGATATAGATAAAACCATAACGGGAATACAGCAAAACCCCGGGAAGACAGGAAATACAGATGGCCCCGGCAAAGAACAGCTTCCTGCCTTATTGGAGCGCTGCCGCTGTGCCAAATACTGGATAGAAGAATGTGCGCCGGAAGAATTCTGTTTCCGGCTCCGGCCTGCCGGCGAAAAAGCAAAACTTAACGAAAAGGAACTTGAGGGAATAAAACTATTGCGGGATACGGTAATTTCTAAAATAGAAAGCTATACAGACGATAAAAGCTGTGCCGAAGCAATTTATGACTGTGCCAAAAAGGCAGATCTGGAAGGAAAAGAATTGTTCCGTGCTGCCTATCAAACCCTTATAAACAAAGACCAGGGGCCGCGGCTTGCAGGTTTTTTACGCAGTATAGACAAAGAGCAGCTTCTGGGAATAGTACAGGTATATTAAGGATTTTGGGGGTAGAAATGCGCAATAAAATAAAAGAATCGGCCGACGAAGCAGTAGCCCCGATACAAGACGGTGCTGTCATTATGATTGGCGGTTTTATGCACTGCGGAACGCCGGAACTATTGGTAGATGCATTGGTAAGAAAAGGCGTAAAAAACCTTACCTTGATCCGCAACGATGCCTGTGCACCGGGACAGGGAGCAGGTAAACTTATTTCCAATGGTCAAATTAAAACCTTAATCGCCACTCATGTAGGGCTTAATCCCGAAGTAGCACAAAGAATGAATACCAATGTCACAGCAGATAAGCTTGAGTGCATACTAATTCCCCAGGGAACCATGGCAGAGCGGATTAGAGCCGGAGGCGCCGGCCTTGGCGGCATACTTACTCCCACTGGAGTGGGAACCACTGTAGCAGAAGGCAAACAACTTATACATGTAGATGGCAGGGATTACCTTTTGGAAAAACCGCTGCGTGCCGATTTTGCCCTGCTTAGGGTTTCAAAAATAGACACATTCGGCAATGCCGTTTGTTATGGAACCACCAGAAATTTTAATACCATAATGGCTACAGCGGCAGATTATGTTATAGCCGGCGCCTGCGAAATTGTAGAGACAGGCGAGATTGATCCTAATTTCATTCATATTTCCGGTATTTTTATAGATGCAATTGCTGGAGGAGAACAACCATGGGAGATATAAAAGAAATAATCGCAAAACGGGTTGCAAAGGAACTTAAAGACGGCGATGTGGTAAATTTGGGAATAGGCCTTCCTACCCTGGTGGCAAATTTTCTGCCTCCCGATATAGATATAGTATTCCAGTCGGAAAACGGGCTTATGGGTATGGGACCGGCTCCCGAAAAGGGCAGCGAAAATTATGATATAACCAATGCCGGCGGACGTCCGGTTACAGCCAAAACCGGCGCTATGTTTTTTGACAGCGCCTATTCATTTGGGATAATACGGGGGGGCCATGTACATGCCACAGTCCTTGGCGCACTGGAAGTTGATGAAAAAGGAAACCTCGCCAATTGGATAATACCCGGCAAAAAAGTTCCCGGCATGGGCGGCGCAATGGATCTGGTAGTGGGCGCAAAAAAAGTTATTGTGGCTATGGCCCATACCCAGGACGGAAAGCCAAAAATACTTAAACTATGTACCCTGCCGTTCACTGCCCTGGGTGCTGTAGATATGATTGTAACAGAAATGGGGGTTATGGAAGTTAAACCGGAAGGACTGGTACTAACCGAGCTGCACCCCGATTATACCGTTGAACAGGTACAGGAAGCTACAGAAGCAAAATTGATAATAAGCCCTGACTTAAAGCCAATGCAGTAGAAATATCCAAAATAATCTCACAGCGGCACAGAGGCACGAAGGAAAGAACCAGAAGTAAGGATTTAATATTTCCAAACTCCTAATTCCCCTTTTCTATACTGTGCGCTTTGTGCCTCCGTGAGTTTATTCGTTTCCAGATGAATTAAGTATAAACACCCAGGAAGCTGTCAATTAACACGCCGGAGAAAGACTGAAGTCCCCTGCCGAGGTGATCCATATCCCATACACGCTGCGGAACATCCGGATAGGCAAAATAGCCGCCGCAATAGGTTTCTATACGGTTGCCGGATGGTTCCCAGAAGTAGATGGTAAGGCCTCTGGTAATGGCATGCCGGGTTGGACCAAGGTCATGCTTAAGTCCATATTTTTCGGAATTAACCGAAATAAGGTCTGCTGCATTAAGTATATCTTCCCAGGTTTGCAGGAAGAAGCCTACATGGTGGAAAGAGCCCGGTTTGGGGTTTTCACAGAAAGCCAGATCGTGCGGTTTGTTGGTGCCGGTGATCCATGCTGCAACACGGCTTCCGTCCGGTGCATTAAGCACTTCCGGTACAAACATACCAAGAACTTCACAGCAGAAGCGCTCGGCTTCGGCAACACCGGGTCCGTAAAGCAGGAAGTGATCCAGCCTGGTCGGTCTCATTCCCCTGGGCGGCGCTTTCCATAAATGGGGGTTTTTGGTATCGGGATGATCTTTGGCTAATTCCACTTCTGCATAAAGGCGGAATTCGTGGCCTGTACAAATGGTGAATTTGTACATTTTGCCAAAGCCGGGATTGTCGGAAACTTCAGATACCTTGTAGCCGAATTTTTCGACCTCCTTTACCATTTCTTCAAGCAAATTGGGGCAAATTACCTTGAATCCGACATAATCCAAACCGGCTTTATCGGTCTTGCGTAATACCACACTATGATGATCGAATTCATCATAGCATTTAAGCATGACGCGCCCATCACTGGTTTTGCCAACCTCGTCAAGACCAAGAATGTCCCTGTAGACGGGTAATGATTTGTCCATATCCAGAACTTTAAGCTGGATAAGACCCGGGCGGGTAGTTTTAGTAAAACCCATAATCGACCTCCATATAAATTATTTCACCATACAGCAACAGATACATCGCTGCGGGGTTGCATACAAGAAAAAACGTGCGTTCCTGCTACTTCTTAAAGAATATACGGAGTTGATCCGCAAAGCTCTGTGTGTGCTCTATCTGAGTCCAGTGACCACAGCGCCCGAATACATGGAGCTGTGAATTTTTAATAAGCTGGTGCAGTTTGTAGGCATTATCCAGCGGGATAACCCGGTCATCCCTGCCGTGGATAATCAGGGTTTCATGGGGGATATCGCGTATATACTGCTGATCCGCCGCCATTGCTTCCACCCCGTCTTGCCGGGGCGCCGGGAACATAACGCTGAAACTCTCCTGGAAGCCGGGCTGTATACTTGTCTCGTAACGGGATTTGACCAGCGCCTCATTCAAAATGCTGTGATCATAGGCAAAAAGCCCCAATAATTCCTCCATTGCCTCCAGCGATGGCTCGTAACCCCAGCCTTTATTTAAGCCATAGGTCAGGGGAAAACTTACCCCCATAGAACCCATCAAAACTAACTTCTTAAATCTGTCAGGATGTCTCACCGCCAGAGATATGGACAAAGCGCCGCCAAAAGAGTTACCTACCACATTGGTTTTTTCGATTTTAAGGGCATCCAAAAGGTCAATAACCTGCTTGATCCAGGCGTTCATGTTGTTTTTTTTGCCCGGAAGCCGCTCGGTATACCCAAAACCGGACATATCTGGCGCTACCAGGCGAAAATCGTCCTTTAAGAGCGGGAACAGGCGTCCCCAGTTTGCCCATGCGCTAACCCCCGGCCCTGAACCATGAATGAACGTGATTATGTCCCCCTGCCCCAAATCGTGGTAATTCGTCTTGAATTCGCCGGTTTGAATGCTATTGGCTATTTCGGGTCTTTGTTCTGCCATTGTCTCCTCCATAAGCAAAGAATATGTAGCAAAAAATAGTGAATAGAGGATATATTATGAACACTGAATTTTCAGCTGTCAAGTAAAATTTATGACTTTTTTACACAGATATTTTGTCAATATCTGGAAAATTATGACATTTGTCATAATGTATTTTAATGGAGGAATTTGACATTATGAAAGTATGTGTTTTATTGGGAAATACCAGACAAAAAAGCAACACAGAGGCTGTTGTGAAAATCTTTGTTGAAGAGCTCATCAGGAAGGGCTTCCAGGTAAAATCTGTCCCTTTAAGGGAGAAAACCGTTCAGAGCTGTATTGGCTGCGATACCTGCCACGATATCATGGATTCCTTTGGTTGTGCCCTGGCGGACGATATGCAGGAAATAGCGGAAGAAATACTTTCTTCGGATTTGCTGGTTTTTTCCTCGCCCATATATACATGGTTTGCCACCGCCCCGCTGAAAGCAGTAATGGATCGTTTGTTCGCATTCTCCAAATGGCCCGAAAACGCCGATTCCTTTAATCTGATGAAAAAGCAGCACTTTGCGCTGATAACCACAAGCGGCGATGAATGTGCCCAAAACTGCGACCTGTTGGACGAAGGAATACGCAGACTGGCGAACTACGCACACAGGCCCTATATAGGATACTTTGCCGCCCAGGACAAGGACGGTATAAACCGGGCGGAAGTGGTTGATGGTATACGTGCCTTCGCTGAAAAGTGCGCCGGAAGTTTAAGGCCCGCTTAATGTGAAAGCTATGGGCTTTTTTTTATTTATTTTTTCTTATAGGATATGATATTAAGTTTTCTACTTAGGAGGTAGATTTATGAAAAAGACAATAAGTGTTATTCTTTTTGGTGTTTTCCTTTTTGGCGTTCTTTCTTTGAGCTTCTATGGATGCGAATCCACATCCAGCCCCACAGCAAGAGGGAGGCTTCAACCAACGGAGCTGCTTTATGCACGGGCGACTGCACACAATAATTTTGTGACAACGCCTATTGATCAAAATGCTATTGATTTGATAGTACGTGCGGGCTTTACGGCCCCGACAGGCGGCAACCAGCGTTCTATTGAACTCTTTGTTGTTACCGAGCGTGATGTCATGCGACAGATACAGGAGGGGCACCCTTATTCGAGTGCACTCGATACAACGCCTCT
>Ga0099364_10007636_pt1 | contig 15384 bp, 7 predicted proteins | sample TergutTh196P3_FD_73070 | JGI IMG/M metagenome (GOLD analysis project Ga0099364, IMG submission 73070) | Microcerotermes parvus P3 segment gut microbial communities from Pointe-Noire, Republic of the Congo - Th196 P3 | ecosystem: Host-associated > Arthropoda: Insects > Digestive system > Gut ... | reverse complement strand
GTTTATAATGAATGCTTCCGAATCAGATGATCCTTATTGGTGGAATGGCTGGGGTATATACCGCAAACATTTTTTTATTAACACAGAACTAACTGATAAAAAACTTTTTATTGAGTTTGATGGTGTTCAGAAATACTGCCGCCTTTGGTTTAACGGACATTTTGCAGGTGAACATAAGGGAGGATATAATTCGTTTTATTGTGATCTGAGCAGTTTTGCCGTGCCGGGCAATAATGTATTATCTGCAGCAGTGTCAAACCGCCGTAATGATCCATTCGGCGGTATTCCTCCCAAATCTGCAGGTAACTTTAATGTCTATGGAGGTATATACCGGGATGTACGTCTGGTGCTGAAAAAAAAGATATACATACCCTTTCAGGGCTCACATTTACATGAAGGCGGAACCCATATTATCACCGAAAATACAGAAACCGGATGTGCTTTGGTAAACATTAAAACATATATAATGAATGAAACCGATTCATCTTTGTCCTGCCGTGTTACCCAGCAGATACTCGACTTGGCAGGCATTTTCGTCGCTGATGATTCACAGGAAATAACCCTTAATGCAGGGAGCATGAACTGTGCTGCTCAGTCAATTGCGGTTAACAATCCCCTGTTGTGGTCACCGGATGAACCGAATATGTACAAAGTCCGTACAACCATAGAACATGATGGGCAGCTCCTGGATAACTATGAAAGCCCTCTGGGTTTCCGGTGGTTTTCCTGGAATTATGATGACAACCGGCTTTATTTGAACGGAAAAAAAACGCTCATCCACGGGACTAACCGGCATCAGGAATACCCCTGGCTGGGTGATGCCATTCCCAAATGGATGCATGAACACGATTTAAAAGATATCAGGATCAACCTGGGGCATAATTTTATCCGTACCTGTCACTATACTCAGGACAAGTATGTATATGATCTCTGTGACAGGTACGGCATTCTGTGCTGTCAGGAAGTTCCGAATATTAAACATCAGGAATTCGGCGCGGATATTCAACGGCAGCAGGTTATTGAAATGATCCGCCGGGATCGCAATCATCCGTCGATAATCATGTGGAGCATGGGTAATGAAACAAACAGCCCAGCCAGACAGGAATGGGCCCTGGATGAGGACATGACCAGAATAATCCACTTCCGCCATACCCAGGGCGAAGGATTAACGGCAAAGCATACACATAAACAGCTGCAAATGGAGAATCTCCTTCAGTGTACTATCCGGGGTTGGTATAATAATGACATTAAGGCTTTAGAGCCGGTTAATGGTCAGCATACAGGGAATGAAAAACATCAGCATGATACAGCGCTTAAACCCAAGAACGTTTTTGAAAATGATACAGAACTAACTGTGGAACGCCGTTTAGAGATGAATGGTGTAATGTGGCTGTACGCCGATCATGGAGCTGATCGTGAATATAAAGATTGTCCCCTGCTTCATGTTAACCCTAAAGGGTGGGTCGATTCTGCCAGGGTTCCCAAATTAATGTATTATTTATGGCAGGCCCATTATGCCCGGACTGATGTCCTGTACATCCATCCGTATAATTGGTCATACCGGTACCTGCATCAAAAACGTGATATTACCATTAACAGTAACTGTGATTATGTAAAACTCTATTCCGGTACAGCATTGATCGGTGAAGCAGCGTGTACCGGTGATAAAACATTTATTTTCCATGATGTTTTGGTGGAGGATACCGAACTTCTGGCAACAGGTATTTACAATGGCCGTGAAGTATCCAGGAAACTTCCTATGACATTCAAGCCTGCTGCACTGATGGTAAGTGCTTCTCATAATTGCTTAACTGCAAACCGAGCAGATATATCGGTTATTACCGCATGGTTTATCGATAAAAACGGGAATACCGTCACAGGTTCTTTCTTGCCTATACAATGGGAGATTGAAGGTCCTGCCACTTTTGCAGGGCCGGCTTTCTATGAAACGGACAAGGATAAACATGAGGAACAAACCGGTACAATGTATATTGATGCCCCGGTATGTGTGCCGGTTCGCGCAGGATTTGAACCAGGGACGGTTACCGTTATCGTATCATCTCCCGGTTTACAACCTGATACAATATTAATTGATGTTACAGCTTTACCATTGAATAATACAGAAACTATTGATCCGCAAACAGCCGGATCGTGTAATCCTCTGAGAATCAAACGCCGGCAGTATGATTATATTCCGGATGAATACGACGAGTCGTATCCTCAGTTATCTGATGTAAGAGATGATCTGGTATCGAATGACACAGATCGGGAAAAACTTACCGAATATGTCGACCGCTTTATACGATCAAAACGTATCCTGAAAGGTACAATGGATTATTCCATCGGAACATACCAGGTGTTCAAAGATGTCATTGTAAATCACATGCTGTCAAACCAGGGGATAATGGTAGCGGATGATTATAATTTTTTGGTTTCTTTTTTTAACCAGTGCAACCGGCTGTGGCATTATATCGGTATAAGCAAAATCCCGGACGAAACCTCACGGCAGTTAAAGCAGGATTATGCAAAGCGTATAATCGAAAATGGAGAAGTCGTAAATTTTAGCAAAGAAATTTTGTACATATCTCAAGCCAGGCGGATAACATGAGACGTATAACAAGAGATCTACGCAAATCAGCTTCAGACAGATATACAGTCAGCGAACCGGCTGCGCATGTGAGCCAGGGCGAAGTTTTTATTGTAGAGGCAGCAACCTGTGTGCAGCCGGTGGTACATTCACCGGATGACTGTCTGAAGGATTTTATCAAACGGCAGGAAACAGGCCCCATATACATTGAAGGTATTAAAGCCGGTGATATGATTCGCATTGAAATCAGAGATATTCAGGTTGTTGGTCATGCTACCGGCGCCAAGCGTAACGGGAAACGGGATTTTTTTGAAGTGCGTCCCGAAGAGGGCCTGGTATTATGCCATGGAGGTCTGCCTGTGCCCATTGAGCCGATGATCGGCATACTATGTGTTGTTCCGGGAGATCCAAATGATGTGAGCCATGACCTTGGTGACTGCGGCGGTAATATGGATTACCGGGATATATGTCCCGGGCATTCCGTCTGCCTGAAGGCACGGCATGACGGCGGCCTGCTGTATTTAGGGGATCTGCATGCGTATCAGGGGTGGGGTGAATGGCTGGGAGTTGGCTGTGAATGTGCAGGGGACGTTACCATTTCGGTAAGATACGAAGATTTTTTTATTTCGGACCGTCCGGTAGTACTTAAAAATGATTCCTATGTTTGTATTGCCAGCCGGGTTTCATACGGTGAAGCTGTTGATCTGGCAATCCGTGATGCTGCTGTAATTTTACAGCGTATGACAGGCGTTGCTCATGAAGATGCACTTGCTTATTGCAGGCTGGTTGGTAACGGTATGAACGGGCAAATGTTTCACTTGCCGTACCCCGAATTATATTCGAAAAACAGTGTTCCCGTTCCCTGTACCGTAGGAATGGAAATTCCAACCGGTTTTTTAAAGAAACACAGGAAAATTGCTGTATAGAGTGCAGGCAGCATGACAAGTCATAATAACTTGTGACGGAAAAATAAAAAATGTGACAGGGATTCCTGCTGAATTATGCTAATCTAGTGGTATTACGGAGGGCTGTTATGAAGAAAACCAACATAGGTATTATTTTGGCTGCTGCAGTATTGTACGCATTGCTTTCTGTGCTGTTTTTTGCCTGTGCAACCTCGTCAGCCGGACGACCTGTTGCCCAGCCGGTATTGATTGACGGAATCTATTGGCATAGGGCGGTTGAGCCATATTTTATTCCTGGACCAATGCCCATGACAGTTCCAACCTTTCATAGCATTGGTATTTCCTGGAGTCCGGAAGAAGGTGCATTAGACAATGCCTGCGCCGTTGAGTTCAGGGTCTCCGGTAGTGAAACATGGCATTGGGGACAGGACTTATGGTTCGATGCTTCTACCTACGAGCGCATGGGTGAGCTTAACTCATACCGGGGCAGTATTGTAAATTTAATGCCGAATACCCGGTACGAAATCCGTCTGACACTTGACTGCGGAAAAACTTTTACCGTTACAGAAACAACATGGGATGAGAATTTTAAAATTAAAGAAGTAATCAATGTACCGGCCGGTAACAGGACTTTCAGGACCACCATGGGAGGGAGTGCCGAGGAAGGTTATGTAGTGTTTGACGGAGGCGGCGCTGTCATTGATGTAAACGCTTCAGGCATGATAGTAAGGGGGAATCCCGGGCAGGGAGTTCCTGACACGGATGCAGCCACCCGCCGATCCCTTAATCCCAACAGGGGAAACATCCATAATATTATTGTTGACCATTCCTATGTCATTATACGAAACTTTGCTCTTAAAGGCGCTATGCTTGAAGCAGTTAACGTAAGTCCGGGGGTTAATCATATTGTGATAGAGGACCTGGATATCAGTAATTGGGGCGATATGCGGACTGACCGGATATTTGGGAATTCCAGGAGCGCTATTGAACTTACCAGAGATAATTCGCAGATTGTTATTCAAAGAAACAGGATCCACAGCCCCCGCCATTCATCAAATAACTGGATGCAGAACAGAACTACTGCCGGCGGATCCGGCGAACACCCTTACGGCCCCTGCGGAATAGGTCTTGAAGGTGCTGTTATACAGGATCCGGTTACCAGACTGCTTATGCCTAATGGATTATGGAATATTGTTGTTCGTTATAATGAAATTTTTTCAAACGACCCGGGCAAATTCTTTGAAGACGGCATTCAGGGCGCTCCGCCCGATACGGATATCTATCGCAATATTGTCAAAGATATTGTTGATAATGCTCTGGAACTGGAGAACGGCGGTGGCAGAAATGTGAGAGTCTGGGAAAATTACATGTATAATATTTACAATGCAATATCAACCATACCGGTGTTTATTGGCCCCGCATATATATGGAGAAATATCAGCGACGGTTTTGATAACTTCGGTCAGGAAGGCCGCTCCAGGCCTTACAAGGTGGGCGGCGATGCATATTCAGGCAGTTGGTTCGAGAGAAAAGCCTCACGGGGCATGCACTTCTTTTACCATAACGTTAATCTGCAGGCTGATGCTGACGACGGATTCCAGCAATCGGATGGTTCACCTCTGTTCATGGTCGCAAGTAATAATATTGTGCTGGCGCAAGGCCGGTCGGTTCGGGGCTGCAGGGGATCGCTCATCCCGTTTACCCACAATCTTTTTAACGCACCATCTGATGCCGAAAATCCCGGCGGAATAGAAGGTTATCCTGTATGGGCATCCTTAAGCGGGCCGGACGGGGGAACAGCCAGCGGCTGGTATCAGTTGGATTCATCAAGCCCCGGCTTTGGTGCGGCGGCACTTCTTGCAAACTTTAACGATATGTTTGAGGCTCCCGATATGGGTGCGCATCAGTCGGGTACAGATCAACTGGTGTTCGGTATACATGCGGTTTTTAACCCGCCACAGCCGCCGACTGCACAGGGTCCACGACCCCAAAAACTGCCGCAGCTCTATGAGCCGCCGCCGCCGCCGCCGGCCGAACGCGATCCCCTGGATACCGCGGCCTTCACCTCTGGCATGATTATAGACCTTAGGGTTACTGACCAGGGTATTAACAATCACGATCAGCTCCCCGGCCGGCCCATGCAAAACAGCCGGGTTTGGGCAATCCGTCCTCAAATTGACACAGGGCGTCTTGCTTACGGGGATCGTACTTTTAATTTACGATCGGTTCCTGATGAACTTGCCGGCAGTGAATGGATACGGACACCCAATACAAGGACAAATCAAACACCCAATAACCCTCTGGCCACATTCACAGCGCTGAGGAATATTGATGTCTATATTGCATATGACAGCAGAGCCGACTTAACAACAGGTCCAATGGGGTGGCTATCAAACTGGGAGCTTACCGATATGATTCTGCTGAACGGCGAGTCGGTCAGTGTTACGCCACCTGCTGTCGGGCAGGGCGTATTCTATGTCCGCAGGAGATCCTTTAATTCAGGCCAAAGGGTTGTCCTTGGCGGGAACCATCAAAGCGGTGTAAGTATGTATATCCCGATTATAATGGCCAGGTAACAAGTGACAAGCAAAACTATCGATAAAGAGTATATCGGTTTTATTATTGCGGTTGCTTTTCTCACTGTTTCCTGCCTGTCCTGCAGGGAGGGTTTCACTTTTCCTCCTGTAGACAATGGAAAAGGCCCGAATGACAATGGTATACGGAACAGGGCAACCCAGGCTTATTTTAATCCGGGGACGATTCCTATAACGGCTGCGACCTTTCATAGTATTGGCATATACTGGCGCCCTGAAGAAGGAGCATTAAATAATGCCTGTTCCGTTGAATTCAAAGTTTCAGGCGCCGAAACCTGGCATTGGGCCCAGGATTTATGGTTCGATGCTTCTACCTATGAACGTTATGGTCTGGCCGGCTCATACCGGGGCAGCATTGTAAATCTGGATCCGAATACCACGTATGATATCCGGCTGACTCTTGACAGCGGAAGAACCTTTACCATTACCGAAACAACATGGAATGAAGATTTCAATGTACAGGAGACAGTCAGTGTCCCGGCCGGTACCGTTACTTTCAGAACTTCCAGGGGCGGGAGTACCGAAGAAGGCTATATAGTGTATGACGGCGGTGGTGCTGTCATTGATGTGAATGGTTCCGGCAGGATACGAAGAGGGCCGCCGGACAGGGATGACCGAACGGGCCTTGTCCTTAATCCCGACAGCGGAGACCTTCATAACATTATTATTGATCATTCCTTTGTTGTATTACGCAACTTTTCCCTTAAAGGCGCAACTTTAGCTGCAATTCTACTGAGTCCGGATGTCAGTAATGTGGTGATAGAGAGCATGGATATCAGTAACTGGGGCGAAATACGAACCGACCGGATTTTCGGCAACTCCAGGGCTGCTATTGAGCTTACAAGAGACAATACGCAGATTGTAATTCAAAGAAACATAATCCACAGTCCCCGCCATTCATCAAATAACTGGATGCAGAACAGAAGTACTGTCAATGGCCCGGGTGAACACCCCTATGGTCCCTGCGGAATAGGCCTGGAAGGCGATGTACTGCGTGATACAGCTACGGACTACCTTTTACCTAATGGTATATGGAATATCGTTGTCCGTTACAACGAAATGTATACAGATGACCCGGTAAAATTCTTTGAAGACGGCATCCAGGGATCTCCGCCTGATACGGATATCTACCGTAATATTATCAGGAATGTTGTTGACAATGCCCTGGAGCTGGAAAACGGCGGCGGAAGGAATGTGCGTGCCTGGGAAAATTATATGTATAATATATACAATGCGATATCAACCATCCCGGTGTATATCGGCCCCATGTATATATGGAGAAATATCAGTGATGGTTATGATAACTTCGGCCAGGCAGGACGCGCAAGGCCATACAAAGTGGGTGGTGATACTTATTCCGGCACCTGGTTCGAAAGACAAGCTGCGCGGGGTATGCATTTTTTCTATCATAACATTAATTTGCAGGCGGATGCTGATGACGGTTTTCAGCAATCGGATGGTTCGCCCCTGTTCATGATCGTGCGGAACAATATAGTGCTGGCTCAGGGCCGGTCTGTTCGCGGCTGCACAAGCCCTCTCATCCGGTTTTCCCATAATCTTTTTAATGCATCTTCTGATGTCGATAATCCCGGCGGACTGGAAGGCTATCCACAGTGGGCATCCGCCAGCGGGCCGGACGGAGGGACAGCCGGCGGCTGGTATCAATTAGCTTCATCAAGCCCCGGTTTTGGCACGGCAGTCCGTCTTGCCAATTTTAACGATATGTTTGACGCTCCCGATATGGGCGCGCATCAATCGGGTACAGGCCGGCTGGTTTTCGGCAGCAATGCGGTTTTTATTCCGCCGCCGCTTCCGGCTGTCCGTGGCCCAAGACCGGAAAAGCTGCCGCAGCTTGAATGACAAGTCATGAAAATTTGTGACAAAAAAACATAAAAATGTGACTGTGTTCTGCGGCAGTGCATGGTATGCTTAAGTTATTATTTTATTATGGAGGGATGTATGAATAAAAACACCATTCTTCGCGGATGCCTCTTGTTAGTACTGGCAGCATCTGTTTTATGGCTCGGTTGTCCGAATGATGCCGAGGATGATCCTACACCCGCGCAAATTGAAGCGTCTGCATTTATAGATGCCCATTCGTCAATCCTGGGAAAAACTGTGGGTACGGTGGATCTTGATGACGAAGCGGCGGTTAACGCAGCGCTTGCAGCGTATGAGGTATTGGACAGTGATGTAAAAGCTCTGTTAACAACAGAAAAAGAACTGCTGGACAAACTGAAATTGAGAATCGATGATATTAAAACAACGGCAACACCGCAACAGCTTGCGGAGGCATTTAAATCCGGCTATTCAACAATCCTGGGAAAAACCGTGGATACGGTGACTGTTGGCGATGAAGCAGCGGTTACCGCGGCGCTTGATGCATTAGATGATTTGGATGACGATGTACAAGCACTGCTAATAGCGGAAAAAAGCAGGCTGGAAGATCTGAAAGCGAGAATCGAGGAACTTAAGGGTCTGGTACCGGTTGAGGTTACGGTTGAAGGTATTGAAGAAAATTCTACCATATTTATCCCCCTGCATGAAACATTTGCCATTAACAGAACATTTACCGCAACTGCAACCGGGGGTTCAGGCGCAATCACGTATGCATGGACTGCCGCAGGCGATACGGGCGAGGTAAGCCTTGACGATGATGATACGGCAACGGTAACCGTTACGCCGGAAGAATACGGCACCGTAACAATAACGGTCACTGCCACTGATGAGGCAAATCAGACTGAGTCCTTCTCCTTTACCGTACATGTAGGCATACCAATCAGGTTTAGGGAGAGGGGCCCTGCGGCGCATAATATCGACAGGCCTGATATTGGCAATCCCCCTTCCGGTGCACAGCAGTTTGATGGGCTGGTAGAAGTTTCCGTTCCCAGCGCGGGTTCTTCAAGAGAGTTTAACGGCCGCATGGATCAAATATCCGGCGTCACTTTCACCTATCTCTGGGAGAGCAGCGACACGACTGTTGCCACGGTTCACCAGATAACCACAGCCGGTTTTGTAACGAATAATCAGGATACATTTGCCATTGTTACTGCCGTTGGGGAAGGAACCGCCCAAATAACCCTTACGGTTACTGCAACAAACGGACGAGTTGGCAAGCGATCGATTACATTCACAGTGGGGGATGCGGAATTTGATCCGAACTGGCACCCCTATGCATCACGGCTGATAACGAACCTTAGAGTGAGAGATAATTTTGCAAATAATAATGCTGGGGTTAGTACTATTCCAGATAATGTGGCAGATTTCTTTCCGCATATTAGTTTTGTACAAAATACCACACAACTCCAGCAGTTTTGGTTCATCCGCCCTGATATTCAATCAGGACGAAGAACGTATACTGATCGTAATCAAAACATGGTTAATAATCCGGCTGATAATGATTTTACTCCTGTTCCTGCCGAACTAGCCGGAAGCGACTGGATACGGGGTCCCAATACAAGAGGAACTAATACAACTACTTCAACGCCGCGTTCAGACCACATGGAGTTCCGTGCCTTGGTAGATATTGATGTATATCTGGTGTATGACTCCAGAGCCAGCACTGAGCATGCCGACCGGCAATATGTTGAATGGTACCTTGAATCGGATGATTGGGTGTTACAGGAAGATATGTATCTACTTAACGGCGAGGGGATTGGCATCAATACTGAGCTGCCTGCCACCAGCGGAGGTTTAATGCATATCCGCAAACGGTCTTACAATGCGAACGCAACAGTGGAGCTCGGAGGCAGCAGGCCATCAGGTATAAACGTACACTTTGTCGTTGTAAAAGAAAGAACTGAGTAAGGAGAAAAAAATGAAAAAGACAATGTTGGTTCTTGCCATTGCGGCAGTTTTGATGCTGTGGTTATCCGGCTGTGGCGATAATGATTCGCCCTTTGTTACCATTGACCCGCCGACAGGGTTAACGGTTACTTCAGAGTCAGAAAACATCGTTAATGATGGAAGTGTCACCATTGAAGTAGAGGAGTCAAGGGAATTTACTGCCTCTGCCCAGGGAGCCGCCAATTATACCTGGACAGTTATCGAAGGCGATTCATATGTGGAACTGGACGGCGATGCTGCAGCAACTGCCACCATTACCGCCGGGGATACAGCAGGTCAGGCTAAAGTCAGAGTAACCGCCGGCAACAGCGGCGGATCAATTTCTCTTGAGTTTAATATTAGTATAAATGACTCACGAACCGTTTGGGTTACCGGTGTCGGAGAAGGTACGACGGTTTTTATTTCGGCTGATGAAACACAGGGCAGGGAATTTACCGCACAAACTAATTTTCCCGGTACCATCACTTGGGAATGGACAACCAGCAGCGCGGCTGTTGCAAGCCTGACCAATGCTGATACACAAACAGTCACCGTTATACCGGAAAGTGACGGCACTGCCGCTATTGAGGTCACTGCCGATAACGGAGCCGGTCAATCCGGATCATTTTCTTTTTCGGTAATGGTAGGTGACCCCATACCAATCAGGTTCAGGGAGAGAGGGCCTGCGGCACATCAAATCGACAGACCTGATATTAATCCCGATGCTCAATGGGAGGGGGCGGTTGAAGTTTCTGTTCCCAGTGTGGGATCTGCCAGGGAATTTAACGGCCGCATAGATTCTATAGAAGGAGTCACCTATCTTTGGGAGAGCAGTAACCCGTCTGTTGCCGAAGTTTATCAGATAACCACACCCGGCTTTGTAACCAATCAGGATACTTTTGTCATCGTTACCGCCGTCGGGGAAGGCAGCGCCCAAATAACCCTTACCGTTACCGCCCCAAGCGGACAAGTTGGTACAAGGTCGCTTACATTCACTGTGGAGGATGCGGTATATAACCCAAACTGGCATCCCTATGCTTCAAGGCTGATAACGAATCTTATTGTTAGAGATGCCCGTACCAATCAGACCAGCGATGCCAACTGGAGTGTACCTGCCAACATAGCGGACTTCTTTCCTCACAAAGAACTTAACCCACGGGATACCGCCGGTATTTTCCTGAGGGATTTTTGGTTTATTCGTCCGGATATCAGGGAAGGACGTCAAACTTTTATGGACCGTGCCTGGACATTCAGTAATGGTACCTATCCGGTAATTCCATCTGAGCTTGTCGGCAGCGACTGGATACGGGGACCCCATGGAAGAAGAGATGGAGGGGAAGGGACAGAACGAGCGGACCACATGGAATTCCGCGCCCTGGTGAATATTGATGTGTATCTGGTGTACGACTCCAGGGCCGAAAGCCATAGTGCCATTAATTGGTATTTGGACTCAAGTGACTGGGCTTTTCAGTCCGGCATGTATGTGCTCAGCGGCGAATCGATTGGTTCCAATATACCCCCTGGCACTGCGCCAACCACTACCGGTGGTATAATGCATATACGCAAGCGGTCTTATGACGCGGGCCAGCAGGTTGGACCTCTCGGAGGCGCCCGTTCGTCAACCTGGAATCCTCACTTTTATATTATAAAAGAGAGATAGCCAGTATTTCACTTTTTAAGGTGGTAGCAATGAAGAAGTTTTTGGTTTTTGTATTGGTTTGCATTGTCACAACAGGGGCATTTGCACAATTTCACTGGGATCTTATCATGGATTTTAACTCTGACGCGATCAGAACAGTCCGGCCAACCGGCGATGCTGCCGTGCAGTTTTTTACTTTTGAGGGAAGTACCGATAAAATACCCAATACAGGCGCCACCGACCGCCTTCCGATAAATCCCTTCCTGGCAGAAACTATGACTCCTGGTTCTTATCCGGGTTCTTATACTTCAGGCTCCACTTCTGTTTTTGGCCACCAGGGTGCCGACGGCTGGACCTTTGAGAATCAGCTTCGTATGCGCCTGAATGGCTCCGGAGAAAATGTTGCATGGCTGGCCAGAATCAGCATGGACCAATTGGTTGGATCCGGCGGCACAATGGTTACCGGCGCCGGCAGGCCCTCAGGTCTGCAGCAATTGCTCTTTACCCAAATAATAGATCAGTGGTGGGTCAGGGGAAATGCCGGTATGTTTACCGCATGGGTAGGTATTGATGAAAATGGCCGCGGCTCTACCGATACAGGGCGCTTCCAGGACTTCAGCGATGTTACCAGAGGAGTAAATATAGAAAATTTTGGTATCATGATACCTAATGGTTTAAATCCCAATATTGTCAATAACGGTTCGGATCATAATAACTTTGTAATTGCCCATGAACTTACCAATGTTCATGGAAACACCCTGTTTACCGTTCCTGTTATTGTTGTGTCTGCGCGATTATCTGATGCCATAAGCGCCCTGCCGTTCCCGTTTACCATTGACCTGGCTCTGGATCCCGGCCGTAATTCAGGTCTCAGCGGCAATCCCAGAAACGCCTTAACGGTTAATGCAGGCGCAAGGATTTCCGGGGAAAATGTTGCTGATATGTTTAACTTTGACCTTATTTACCAGCTAAGGGGTAATGATCCCAATACTCTGGAAAATGTCGTTATGGGCGATGATGGTAATCCTTTGCCGGGTTTCGATCAAAATCAGCCTGACGGCCGGGGTATTTTTGTCCATGCTCTGGGCGCATACACCCATTTCAGTTCACTTCTTCCCGAACTGGGTTTAAGCCTTGGCTATTCAGCTTTGTTCAGGACTTTTGAAGATAATGCCAATACATGGGCAGACGATGCATGGTATACCAGCCGGACAAGAAGTCCCCTTTTCAGCGGTATTGATTTCCGTATACGTTATACCGGTATCCAGGACCTGCGTATTACTTTTAATAACAACGTTTCTTTTGCACGAGCCAAAGAAGGCGCCTGGGATGTCGTCACAGACCGTTTGGCAGAAAGAGCCATGGGTCTTGGCGGTACACCAATGGTAACTACAATTGATCAGTTGGAATCACAGGCATGGTTTGGTCTGTACAATGCCCTTGCAGTCCGGTATTCAATAACCCCCCAGTTTAATCTCTCTGTCCAGGCTGCCAGCAGACTGGGTAAAACCACCGTTGAGTACATGTACAGAAACCTTACAGAAGGAGACCTGCTTACCGTTGAAAGGTCAAGCTATAACCTCTCTGCTGCCGTTTTGGCATCATATCAATTTAACATGTTTGTTCTTATTGAGGCCGGTGTAAGCATGAGAATTTTCAACAACACCTGGGAAAGAGGTGTACATGGTAATGTAAGCGAAACATCCCTTGCCACCAGGAATTCGTGGAACTCCGGTTCTTTCGGTTTTTCCCTGCCTGTCAGGATGAGGGTACTTTTCTAAATGAAGAAATATTTAATTATTTTATTGCTTTGTTGTGCCGCAAAAGGGGCACTTACTCAGCAGTTCAGGTGGGGCCTGGCATCGGATTTCAGCTCTGATATTTTCAGGACGGTCTGTCCAATCGGTGATGCCGCCACCCAGTATTTTATGCTTAATGGTGTGAGAATACCAAATACCGGAACCAACCTGCTGCCCGTTAATAATTATCTTGCCGAACCTGCCAATGTCGGCGGTGTTTTCCAGATGGGCAGAGGCGCATACACTTCAGGATCAACGGTTTTTGGTGCCAACAACAGTGACCGCAGCTGGACGAGAAACAGCACGCTTCGTATAACCATGAACGGCTCAGGCCAAAGTGTTGCATGGCGGCTAAGAATTAACATGGAGAACCTTGTTCAGCCTCATAACAATGCATCGCAGATGGTAACCGGTTCCGGCAGGCCAAGCGGCATAGAAAATTTACTTTTTAACCGGCAGCTTGATGAATGGTGGATCAGGGGAAGAGCAGGTATTTTTACCGCCTGGGTAGGTAATGCAGAGGCGGGCAGCGGTACTACCAGTGCGGGGCGCTTCCAGGATTTCAGTGACTGGACACGGGGAGTAAAAATAGACGGCTTTGGTATTATGATACCTACAGATATAAATAACCCCGCAACAGTGAATGACGGCTCGAATCACAACAGCTTCACCAATATGTGGCGTTTGAGCAGCCACCCTGGTAATCCCCAAACCGGTGTTCATGATACTGTTACCCCTGTCGTTTTCATCATAACGACCCGGCTGGCGGATATTTTTCCTTTTCCCCTTATCATTGACCTGGGACTTGACTCCGGCCTTAATTCAGGCCTTGGCGGCCCCAGCGGCATCAATCCCAGAAACGCCTTTACAGCCAATGGTGCAGTGAGGATTTCCGGCCAAAGTGTTGCCGATAACCTGTTTAATTTTGATGTTGTGTATCAGTTCAGGGGTTTTGATTCCAATACTCTGGATAATGTCATTATGGATGATGATGGTAATCCCCTGCCGGGTTTCAACAACCAGCCTGACGGCCACGGCGAGTTTGTCCATACAATCGGCGCATACGTTCATTTCTTTTCACCATTGCCTGACTTCGGCCTTAGTCTTGGTTATTCAGCCCTGTTCAGGACTTTTGAGGATAATGCCAACACATGGACAGACGGCGCCTGGCGTACTGTTAAAACAACAAGCCCCCTTTTCCATGGTATGGATGTACGCATGCGTTATACCGGTGTTCAGGATTTGCGCATTACACTTAACAATAATGTTTCTTTTGCACGGGCCAAGCCAGGTACCTGGACCGGTGGTACGGAAAGCAGCGCTTACGAATCGGTGAGATCCATGGGTCTTGCCGGTGTAAATCCAATGGTAACTACATACGATTTACAGGAATCGCAGGCTTGGTTTGGTGTGTATAATGCTCTTTTAGTCAGGTATATTTTAACCTCCCTGTTTACCGTCTCTTTGGAGGTTGCAAGCAGATTTGGTTTAACATCAGAAAAATGGGATTACCGGGTGGAAGATCCTCTGGATGTGATTGAATATAAAAGGTCAAGGCATGATGTACTGGCTTCGCTGTATACAACATTCCGTTTTAATCCCCGGATTACCATGGAGACCGGCTTAAGCATGAGAATATTAAACCACACCTGGGAAAGGGATTTTCGCAGTATCGCTCCCGCCCAAACTGCACTTAATGATACATCGCCTGGTGCACATAACGGACGGCATTCATGGGATTCAGGTTTTATCGGAATATCAATGCCTGTCAGATTGAGGGTTAGTTTCTAGCTGTAAACACGATACTTCAGTACACATAAGAATGAAGGCTCCCATACCATGGAGGTCGTTCTGTACTGTAGGGCGTTTGATATAAAAATCATAATCACCCACATTGGTACCAACACAGATTCCGCTGACAATCAGGTCACACCCTTCAATGGTCAGGGTTTTTAGTATCCCCTGATATGCCTTATGCATGTATCGGACACAGGATGCACTGAGAAAACCTTTCCTGATTGCCTTGGCGATTGTA
>Ga0099364_10007635_pt1 | contig 15385 bp, 4 predicted proteins | sample TergutTh196P3_FD_73070 | JGI IMG/M metagenome (GOLD analysis project Ga0099364, IMG submission 73070) | Microcerotermes parvus P3 segment gut microbial communities from Pointe-Noire, Republic of the Congo - Th196 P3 | ecosystem: Host-associated > Arthropoda: Insects > Digestive system > Gut ... | reverse complement strand
TGTATCTTTTGCGCTAATAGGAAGCTCGCCCTTGTTTAGTACATATTCAATGTTGAAGGTTCGCGTCAATTCTTCCGCAAACGCGGCGGCGTTAACAATGCCATGCCCGTATGAATGGTCATAGCCGGGCGTCCCGCTGTCGGTTGAAGTCTTACGAAGCAGATAGCGTATCCCTTCGTCCGCTATGTCGCCGTCATATGCCAGTGCAAGTGCGGCAAGGCCGGTAACAAATGGGGCCGCGTACGATGTACCATTACCGGTTACATACTTTGGATTATCATTACGGCCCAAACTACGAATGCTTCTACCGGGCGCAGTAACATATACGGAATCGTTCCGGTTCGAAAAGCCGGAGTTGAACAAATTAGAGTCAACTGAACCGACGCCGATGACACTTTCATAAGCGGCAGGGTAATTATAAATTGTCGAGCTGTCGTTCCCGACGGCGGCAATCATGATAATACCATTATTTTCGGCATAATCGATAGCGTCCTTCATGAGCTTGGACGTGTCCGGGCTGCCAAAGCTCATATTGATGATATCGCAGTTGTTGGCGACTGCGGCATTTATTGCCGCTGCAACAGCTGTGTAAGGGGCGTCTTCTCCGACAAAAGCGCGGTAAGCGGCGATATGCGCTTTTGGCGCGATGCCCGCAATGCCAATGCCGTTTCCCGTTTGAGCCGCAACGATGCCTGCGGCAAATGTGCCATGGCCAGTAAGATCTTCGATATAGGGAAGGCCGTCTTCCGCCGTGTTGCCGCCTGTAATTCGTGAAGCGTCCAAATCCTCATGTGCCCGGTATATCCCTGAATCAATGAAACCTACTTTTACTCCGTTCCCGTCCAGCCCCATGGCAAATACGCTTTCCATGCCGGTTACCTGAAGATTCCACTGGCTGTTATAATAGGGGTCATTTGGTTGCGGAGGCTGGCTAAATAGTCTAACAGTGTTGTTTGGCTCTACGTATTCCACATGATCCTGGTATTTTTGTACAAAACCCTCAAGCTCCTCAAGACTGTCGGCCACAAAAAATTTGCTATCGCCAATATGCCCCACAGACGCATTAAATGCAAACATAACAGACGCATTGCGTTTTAGCTTTACGATATAGCCATTGTGATTGGGGCCGCCGGAAGAAGCCTCTTCCTCCTGGAAGGTTTTAATGCTGGCAGAAATGCCGTTATCCAAAACAGGTGAGCCACATGAAAAAGCCCCGGCTTCCGAGAACGCGTCAGCACTTTCTAAAACCTCGGCTTTCGAGAACGCGTCAGCACTTTCTAAAACCTCGGCTTTCGAGAACGCGTCAGCACTGTCTAAAACCTCGGCTTTCGAGAAGGCGTCAGCACTGTCTAAAACCTCGGTGCCATGGTTATCGTTGAAAGCACCCTCCGTCTCAAAGCCCGTGAGCGCGGTGCCAATGCCTGGGATATCGTCAAGAATCGCTGCCGTAAAGTTGGCTTGCACTGGCACTGCCGTTCGGTCAAAGCTTCCATCTGCGCTCGGGTTTACGACAATTGAGAACATAATCAAGACTGAAACAAGCAAAGAAAATGTACGTTTGATGACAATCACTCCCATGAAATAATAGATTGTTTTTAAATAATTATACGCCACCCGCAAGGGTTGGTCAAGTTCCGTATTTAAAACGGTTGACAGTTCCGTATTTAAAACGGTTAACAGTTCCGTATTTAAAACGGTGGTGTCTTCTGTTTCCGTTTCTTCCGTTTTCATCTTTATTAGCGGTGGTGCTCTTTAATAGCGGTGGTGCATCTGATCTGATGCATCCCCTCGCCGAATAAGAAAATCGGAATTCAATGCTATATGACGGAACTATAGTCAACGATTGACGTCTAATGTTGTAAATAGACGCCAATCGGCGTAAATTATTACCGAACTAATAAATAGTGGAAGCTACGATGATAAAAGGAACAATGGTGAAAGGTACAGTAATAAAAGTTACAATAATAAAAGAGAGGATTGGAAAAAATATGAAGAAAATAATTGGAAATAATATGAAGGGTACACTTAGAAGAATGGCATACGTACTGCCAATACTAGCGCTATGCCTTACGGCAGTAGCGGCGCCTACATTGGTGCAAGGCTCTGCGCGGTTGGCAGATGAAGTCTCTGCGGCAAAAACGCTGAGTGCCTCTGCGGCAAGCCCACTAAGCGGCACCACGGCAAGCCCGCTTGGCGGTGCTACGACAGTTTTTGCCAAAGCCGCATTGCCTATTACAGCCGAAGCCAACACAGCTCAAGCAATTAACAGAGCGTTTGTGCCATCGCCCGAGGGCGAAGCAGTAGAGCATGACATGCTTATCGCCAACTCTTCTGAGGGAGGAATTGTGGGCGGCATTATTGGCGACATTGATGGCAGTATTGACGGGCAGGGAAACATCCTGAATTCAGAACAGGAAGGAGCGGCATTCAGCAAGGGTATGGAAAACGCGATAAAGAAAGCAAAAGAACTATTTGATATCGGCGACGATTACGATTTCACCGGCTCAATCAGATCAGACAACTATTCAACCATCTACGTCATGGAATGGAACTCGGCTTCGAGGTCCGAACACATCAGTGTACAAATTGACGAAAACCTCAATGTGCTAAACTATGATAAAAGCATGCCTTCCTCAGGCTCTTATCAACCAAGGCTGAGGATAAGCTCAGATGTGGATGAAGCTTTGAACCATGCACATGAGCTGTCAAATGCTTTTTTGGCGAAAGTACTCGGTGCCACCGCCAAGGATTATGTCATATCCCCCCCGGCTCAGCCACGCGATCGGCAAAGGGAATATGTCCCGGTAAACTACTTTCGCAAAATGCACGGCACGCCAAGCTATTCTGACTCGGTTAATATCATGGTTAATGTATTGGCTGGAGAAGTCACTTCATTCAGCCACGGCGGTTTGAGGCAAGCGTCCGATTATGAGGATACTAACGCAATGTTGCTCCAGGACGCCCAAAATGCCTATATGGGCAAGCTCGGGCTGCACCTTGTTTACAAAACGAAGTACGACAATGACCGCAACCCCGTCGCTTTCCCGGCGTACGAGCCGGTTTACGGCATGTCCTCATTCGCTATTGACGCAGCCAATGGCGAAAGGGTTAGGCTACAACAAGGCGGCTATTACGCGATGAGCAAGAACGCCGCTGTCTACGGATACGAAATGGCTGAGGAAGATAGCGCTGGGGAAGCAAGAGTTATGTTGAGCCCGCAGGAAGAGGAAGCGGTTATCGACATGGCTGGCCTGATAACAGCCGGGGAAGCGGAACAACTTGTACGGCAGTGCACTTACCTTGGCTTGAACGACGGTTACAGCTTATCCAGCAGAAGCCTGGACAGGGGCTGGCCTGAACGCAACAAACAGGCATGGTCGCTAACATTCTCTGCAGACGGGGACTCCGATGCCCGCACCGGGCAATTTGACTCGGTTTGGGTTACAATAGACGCAAGGACAAAGAGGATACAGAGTTTTTCCATGAATAGGGGAAATTACACAGGCATAGCCGGAGGCGCAGGCACAAAAACGCTTGAGGACGCCAAAGCTGCCGCAGAGAAGATGATAAGTGACCTCATGCCGGACATGTCAGCCGGTTTGAAGTACAAAGAAGACATATACAACCCCATTAACCCGCTGGAAAGGACGGTATCACCAGACAGCCCTCAAAGCGCGGGAGGGGAAGGCTCCGACAGCCCTCAGAGCGTAGACGGCTTGGAAGTCTCTAGTAGCCCACAGGGCCTTGCGCCAATAATTAACCTCTCTTACGTGCGGACGGTCAACGGCGCTGAATACCAGGACAATTCCGTAAGCATTGTTTACGACGCGGTGAACGGCAGAATAATCGAAATGTCCAGCAGCTGGTACGACATCAGTTTCCCTTCCGTCTCAAACGCAATTGGGCTTGAGAAGGCTTATGAAATACTATTTGACAGATTCGGGCTGACGCTTGTATATGAACCAGTGGTAGACCAGCAAGAAGCAAGCCAGGGCACAGTCGCCATGCGTGCTGAACGGGCTATTTATTCGGGCGGGGCGGCTGGAAAAATAATGAAAGTATACAATATTGACCGCAGCAAGCTCAGCATATGCGTGATTGACGCTTTTAATGGCGCACTCTTAGACAATTCAGGCGGGGCATACAGGCCGGAAGGCGCGTTTGAGGGCTACAAAGATATCGGCGGCCACGAACACAAGGAGAAATTCGAGTTGCTGGCGAACCACAACATTTTGCTTCCGTCCGCATCGTTAAGGCCTGAATGGTCAATTACCCAGATAGACTTCCTATATCTGACGTCAAAATTGAACTCGAACACAAACTATTACCGGTACCCCGAGACTGAAAATGAAATTGACGGTTTTTACGACCATCTCGGCTGGTACGGGATTGTTACACGTGAACAAAAGCAACCCAACGGGGTCTTAACCCTCATGGATGCGGCAGTGTTTATTGCCAAAATCCTTGATTACGCCGAGATTGCTGAAATGGGCGGGGCTTTGGCTGTAGAATACGCCAACGCCGGCGACATCCCAGAAGAGTACCTGGGGTATGCGCAGCTCATGGGCGCCCTTGGCATTGTCCCCAGCGGCAACGGCGCGTCTTTTGATTTCGACAAAATCCTGACGCGCGGGCAAACCCTAGAAATGATATACGGCTACGCCGTAAAGTAAGGTAAGTTAGGTAAGGTAAGGTAATGTAAGGGAGGATAATTTCCTCCCGCAACAACCCCGTTTCCTTAGGTGAGGTTGTTTCCATAGCCAACCCTTTCATAGGTGCGGATAGTTACCCCCGCAACCAACCCCGCTTCCTTAGGTGCGGTTGTTTCCAATAGGGGCTGTTGAATTTAGGAACTGCCAAATTATCTTTTTGACATTTCCTTAGGGTATTTCAACAGCCCCAGCTTTTTGTTTTAGTTCATTGATCTCTTGGGACTGCCCATAAATAAAGTACCCGTAATACCCGCCAGCTTGTAGCCTGTTCAACAGTTTGCCCGTCTTTGGCGGTTTTTCAAATAGTGCTACGTCATAATCATGCCGTAAGCTTTCCGCTTTCCTGTAGGCCCCGATAAAGTCGTCTTCAAATAAAACTGCTACTTTCTTCTTCCCTCCGGGAATAGTAAAACTTCTCTCTCTGAGTATTTGGTAAATTCTCTCAAAACCTATTGAAAAGCCAACCGCTGGAACCATTTCACCCAAAAACTTGCCAATCAGGTTGTCATACCGCCCGCCCCCCGCTATTGAGCTTTTAAACTCATTGCTTTCGATCTCAAAAATTGTCCCTGTGTAGTAGCCCTGCCCCCTAACCAAAGATAGGTCAAACTCAATATCGTAATTATTGGAAGCAAGCCTCTTGACGCCACGTATTATTGTCTCAAGGCTGTTAACCGCAGCCTGGTCGGCGCAACCCCTCCTAATGCTGTCGGTGCTTACCGGGATTTCGGAAATAAGCACGAGGAACCTATCAATACTCTCTTTTGGGAACCCTTTTTCTGTGAGTTCCCCCTCAATGCCATCTAAACCAATGCTCTTGAATTTGTCAAATGTAACGCACAAGCTGTCCATTTGGTTATCGTCAAAGCCCATTGATTGAAAAACTGATTTTAGTATCCGCCTGTCATTTATCCTTACCTTAAAATCCTTTATACCAATAGCCAACAACGCTTTTGCTGTAACGTCGATCAATTCGATTTCGCTATAGCTCGTCGTAGAACCAATGATGTCAATGTCGCATTGAACCAGCTCCCTGAGCCTCCCCTTCTGTGGGCGCTCGGCGCGGTACACTTTATCAATTTGGATGCACTTAAAAGGGTAAACAAGATTGTCCCTGTTGTTGGCATAATACCTGCTCAGCGGCAAAGTCAAATCATACCGCAGCCCCAAATCCGCGAGTTCGTTGAATTTCGACTCCTCTATAGATTTGCTTAGCTTTTCGCCGCGTTTGAGAATTTTGAAAATAAGGTTCAAATTGTCCCCGCCATCGCTTTTGTCAAGATTGTCAATGTCCTCGATAGCCGGGGTCATAACCCTTTCGTAACCATTTTCCTGGTATACTTGCAAAATTGTCGCTTGCAAATACTCTCTGACCGCAGCTTCGCTTGGTAAATAATCATTTGTACCTTTAACTGTGCTCTTTTTCATTTTGCCCTCCTTAGCTACTTCCGAAGCAAAGCTAATGCGACTATCCTCTCGCACAATTCATCGTATGACATCCCCGCAGCGGCAGCCTCCTGCGGCAAAAGGCTCGTTGGGGTCATCCCCGGCAACGTATTCGCTTCCAGGCAATGCGCATTGCCATCCTTATCAAGAATAAACTCAATCCTGGAGTAATCTCCAAGCCGCAAAGCCCCATGCACGTGCATTGCAGCCGACTGTAGTTCAGAATACGTTTCAATTGGGATCACTGCTGGACAAATCTCCGTCGCCATCCCTGCCTGGTACTTATTCACATAATCATAGAAGCCTTTACTCGGAACAATCTCAATCGGTGGCAACGGAACGCCGCCTAGAACCCCGACCGAAAACTCTCGTCCTCTAACATATCTTTCAACGAGAACGATTCTATCATATTTCCTTGCCAATTTCAATGCATAATCAAGATTTTTCAATTCATTTACAATTGAGACCCCAACGCTTGAACCGCAGCCACAAGGTTTAACCACACACGGGAATCCAATTTTCACGGCAATTTCATTTATACAGGCAGAGCTAAAAGCGCCGTAATTGCCGCCGCTGGTATCGCTGTTGCTGCTGGTGGTACCGCTGTTGCCACTGGTGGTACCGCTGTTGCCACCGCTGTTGCCACTGGTGGTACCGCTGTTGCCACCGCTGGTGACGCTATTGCTTTTATTGTAGCTATTGCCGCTATTGCTGCCACTGGTACCGCTGGTGCCGCCACTGCCGCCACCGACTTCTTCGTCCCCGGCGTGAACCGTAATCCAATCAGCGGTCAGAATCCCACTGTCTTGCATAAGCTTTTTTGCAAGGTCTTTGTCCATTGCAAGAAGACTGCCAGTATAGCCGGTTCCGGTATATTTAACCCCATATGAATCAAATACCGCCTGCAACTTTCCGTTTTCGCCTATGTCGCCATGTAAAGCAACGAAAACCAAATCTGCGTACCGGCATATCTCTAACACGTTCTTCCCTATCAGGGCTTTGCCATTGCCCGACTCAATAATCAACCGCTCTAAATCCGGCTCCTTTTCTGGCACGGTAAAGCTATATCTTTTTGAAGAACTCGATGAAATAAACAAGCTGCCCATCGAACCGGGTACATCAGTGCCTTCATATAAATCAAGCAAAAACACGCTATGCCCATTCTCAATCAACGCATTTGCCACTAAGCTTCCCGATGAAAGGGAAACATCTCTTTCAGGGCTCAACCCCCCTGCTAACACAACAATATTCATACACTGCTCCCCCAATTTTGTGCCGTTTTGCCATCCCATCCCGGCTGTTTTTAGCTCCGTTTTGCCCTCCCGGACCTAGCTGTTCTATACACAAGAACGAAAAGGTTTTCGCTTATTGCTTGTCTTTCGCCTATGTTATTATATGACAAATTTCGCGCCATCACAATATATACCCGAGAAAGAAAAGACTTTCGCTTATTGCTTATTGCTTATTGCTTATTGCTTATTGCTTATTGCTTATTGCTTATCCTTTTGCCGCCCTGCTTCGTTGTCAAAATTTGCAAGACACAAAGCTTCGTTAAGTTTTGACGCCTTGCATGGCGCAAAAATCCCACGCATATCGGGCGGATATGGAATCCGCCCTTACGCATATCGGGCGGATATGGAATCCGCCCCTACACATCTGGGCGGATATTGAATCCGCACCTACACGGAAAAAGTTTTTGTTTATTAATCGATTTTCATGGGTATATAGAGATATTGCACATTACATGTTAACATACACGGCGCCATCCTATATTTACACGGTTACGATTGTGCAACACAATCGGCAACAACTCAGTAAACTTCCAGCCACTAAACACCTATACCAAAAGACTTATACCACACATGCTTAATGAGACTTGTATCCACCGGAAGAGTACAGGAAGCTTTATCATTTACATTTGATTATGTACATGCTAAGCAGTATGAACCAGGTTGAGAAATCATTAAACGCCAAATAGGCGAAGCAAAGGTTGAGGAGGGTGTTATGAGTAAAAAAGTTGGAATGAGAACTCTATCGACATTAATTATCTTTACAATGTTGGCATCTATGGCAATGCCACCGGTCCTTTCGATTGAAGGAGAGAACGAAGAAACCACAATTCTTGTTAATGGAGCATCCGCATCTTTAAACGAGCCACTCTCTGAGGCTGGCGGCGAAGTTGCCGACGAAACTAGCGGTGGGCATGTTGGCGATGAAGCTGGCAATACTGGTGGCGAAGCTGGCGGCGAAGCTGGCAGCGGTGTTGGCGACGTAGTTAGCGGCGGGGCTATTGGCGAAGCTGGGGGCGAAGCTGGGGGCAGTGCTATTGGCAGTGCTGGCGGCGAAGCTGGCGGCGAAGCTGGCAGCGGTGTTGGCGACGTAGTTGGCGGCGGGGTTATTGGCGAAGCTGGTGACGAAGCTGGTGGCAGTGCTATTGGCAGTGCTGGCGGCGAAGCTGGCGGCGAGGCTGGCAGCGGTGTTGGCGACGTAGTTGGCGGCGGGGCTATTGGCGAAGCTGGTGGCAGTGCTATTGGCAGTGCTGGCGGCGAAGCTGGCAGCGGGGCTATTGGCGAGACTGGTGGCGAAGCTGTCGGCGGTGCTGACGGCGGCACTGCTGGCGAGGCAATTGGCGGCGTATCCGGTGGCGTATCCGACGGAGATGCCCATGAGGACAGCGACGGGTTGCCTTTGCACGCGCTTTTTGAAGCGGGAATTGCGAGCCTTAGTGGTAGTTTGGTTCCGTTTGGCACGCCAATAGTAACATTCACAGCAGAGCTCGGCGAAGCCCCCTATTTAACGGCGGTGTTAGACGATGGGGTAACACTTTTGGGCGGCGAGTATTATGTTGAACAGCCTGCCAACCCCGGTATCCCTGCCGGAATGGATTTGTTCCTGGGCTGGTACTATGTAATCGACGCAGAAATAACGGACATGGCATTTGACTTTGGCGAGCCAATTAGTGCCGACGCAGAAATAGACCTTTGCGCCGTTTTTGGCAAGACGTTTCTTGTAAACTTTAAAAACTCAGAGGGCGTTATTATTGAATCCAAGCAGGTTTCATCGAATGAAGCTGTTGTTTGTACATTAGAAATAATCACGCCTCCCGAAAACGCAAAGTTTGCATATTGGTATGTAGAGGAGGATTTCACCGACCCGCATAACCCGCCAGAGCCATTTGTGTTTGGGAAAAACGCCGATAGGGATATGATACTCGCGCCTTGGTTTGACAATTCTTATTTCGTATTCTTCATATCCGAAGGCACCCTTGTACCATACGCGACAGTTGACGGCGGAACGGCGGCGAAAGCCCCCTCGCCAAATCCAACGCGCGCAGGTTACAGCTTCAGCCATTGGTCTGGCGTACCGGGGGGGGCCGAGTACGATTTCAGCTCCCCGGTCGAGGAAAACCTCTACCTGTATGCGGTTTGGGCGCCATTAACAGTCGACTACACGATCGTCTACTGGGTCGAAAAGCCAAACTTTAACGGGGACCCTGGGACAGACCATAGCAACTATGTATTTTACAAGTCTGTGGTTAAACAAGCCACATCCGGCTCAGAAGTAGACTATACGATAAACAACGGTTTGGATAAAGTCACCCTGACCACAGTTTACAAAGACGCCCCCGTCGCAATAGAGTGGGCAAGATTCAGCCATGGCGGGAAAGCTGTTGTGCAGGGCAACGGTTCCACTGTTGTCAACGTATACTTCAAGCGCATTGTATTTACTTATGTATTCAACCTGAACCCCGGCAACAACACCAACACCGTTCGCAACGGTGCGACCATGGAATTTGATGGCAATCTGTATTCACAAGGCGTAAACGTATCTGCTAGCGGCACTGGCAGCGGTAGCCCCGCTATATACTATCCAGGCGTTAAGTACACGTTTGGCGCAAAATACGAACAGGATATTGAACAATTATGGCCAAGCAGTTGGAACGCGGTCTATAATAAGGAAGCAAGGTACCGCAACAATTCATCTAGCTCTTGGGGCAGCGTCAGTACTCAAAGCTTTACCGCATGGGACGCAGCAAACGCAAATATTTCCAGTGCGAACAGCTTTGCGACTAAACGTTTTCTTATGACCGCCGACATGTTGCCAATGAGCGGCGACACTGTTGAGATTAACGCCCTCTGGGGCAACACAATTGTACATCAAGTAAATTACTATTTTGAGATGCTACCGGAGGAAGCAGACTCGGAATGGAAAACCTTTAACGGCGGATCCGTGTATTACGTATTGAGCGAAAAGCATTCACAATCACTCGCCAACAGCGGAACGCTAAGCGCGAAAAGCATTACCGGAGTGGTTTATGCAGGTTCTGAGTATTTAGACAAAAACGGCGTGAAAATGATACCGGACGGAAACCACACAGGGGTCCTGACATATAATTTTTTCTATACCCGTAACCGGCACAGCCTATATTTCAATACGATGGGCGGCGACCCAATAAGCCACGTACCCGGCATTATGTTTGAAGCGAACCTTTCGTACGGCGGTTTGTATTTGCCAAATACAACCCCCACAAAAACCCATGACGGGATCGTATACAGGTTTGAAGGGTGGTATTTGGACGCGGAATACATGATTCCATTTGAAGCCGGCATGACTATGCCAAACAGCGATGTGACCTTATTTGCAAAATGGGAGTCTTCAGAGTTTATAGTAAAATTCTATAATGGCTTATCGGTCGACTCTTATATTGAAGGCGCCGACGTTGGCATGGGGAGCCATGATAGCCTCGTTGAGGCCAAGACGCCATACGCTTATGGCGAAACCATTGACGGATTGGGCATATTCTTGGGCTGGTACGTCTATATCGGCGACACGGGTTATACTACACGGTTTTCCTATGACACGCCGATTGTCAGCGACATGGATCTGCACGCCGTATGGAAGACCGACGGGTTCACTTTGAGATACTCTGCGGGCGCCGGAAGCGGGACTGTGCCTGTCAACAACAACACATACCGTCTTGGCAGCCAGTCGCGTGTAGCTAGCAACGAAGGGGTTATTCCCCCTCCCGGCAAGATATTTAATGGCTGGCTGGAGGAAAACACAGATAAGCTCTACTACCCCGGCATGACCATTACTTTGGGGGGAAATGCGTACTTCGTGGCTCAGTTTGGAGACGAAGATAGCTTAACTCAGATTATTTACCACTCCAATTTCCCAGACGGCACCCAACTGATTGTGAGCTGGAATGTCCCCAAAAACACAAATACGGAGCTGGCTGACGGCACGCTGTTTGAGTTGCAAGGCAAGGCCATACTGGGCTGGAGCAACAGCGAGGGCCAAGACAACAGCATCGACTATAACTTGGAAGAAGACATAGCGGTTGGTAGTAGCCCCATTAACCTTTATGCAGTATGGTCATCTGCCATACAACACGATGAGACTTATACTGTTTGGTTCAATAGCAACGGCGGCACCCCAGTCGCGCCAATCACCGACGTGCCTCAAGGCAACACAATCGACGAACCCGCAGCCCCAACAAAAGAAGGTCACATCTTCATCGGCTGGTATAGGGAAGAAGGGCTTTTGAACCAGTGGGTTTTCGAAAGCGATGAAGTAACAAACAGCATTACGCTTTTTGCCAAATGGGATGTTGATGAAGACGATGAAACGCCGCTCGACGACAATGGCGATGATGAAACTCCCATTGACGACAATGGCGATGATGATACTCCCATTGACGACAATGGCGATGATGATACTCCCATTGACGACAATGGTGATGATGATACTCCCATTGATGACAATGGCGATGATGAAACTCCCATTGATGACAATGGCAAAACATCGCCCGCGGGCCAACGCCCCAAAGGCGGCGGCAACAATTACCCAAATTTGATTGATCCAAGAGTGCCTGGATCATCGGCACTTACTGGTACGCAAGCATCGACACTGCCTTCGACGGAATTCTTCACTGACGAGGAAGCTCCGGCAGGCGCATTCATATCAGACCATGTTGCTTACGTGATCGGATACCCGGACGGGACAGTGCGCCCCGAAAAAAATGTGACGAGAGCGGAAGCCGCAACAGTTTACTACCGTCTGCTGACGGACTCGGTACGTAGCGAGAACTGGTCGCAGACCAATGAATTCACCGACGTGGGGCCTGAAGCCTGGTACGCCAACGCGGTCTCGGTTATGGCGCGGATGAATATTATTGAAGGGTACCCTGATGGGACATTCAGGCCTGACGGCGAAATCTCCAGGGCAGAGCTTGCGGCAATAGCCGCACGGTTTGCTGGGGCAACAGGCGGGGCAATAGGCGGGGCTAGCAACGGTTACAGCGATATTACTGGGCATTGGGCGGAATACGAAATTGAGTACGCCGCCGGCTCCGGCGTCATGATAGGCTACCCGGGCGAAACGTTCAAACCGAATCAGTTAATAACAAGAGCTGAGTTTGTAACGATGGTGAACAGAATGCTGAAGCGCGTACCCCAATCCCCTGACGATCTGCTTTATGGGCAAATGATAACGTGGCCTGACAACGCAAACCCAGACGCTTGGTACTACACAGCGATTCAAGAAGCGACAAACTCGCATATGCATAACAACAAAGAAGGTACCAAAGCAGAGGGCTTAGACTTCGAGTATGAACACTGGACGGCAATAACCGACAACCGCGATTGGCTTGCACTCTCGAAGAAATGGGAAATCATAAACAACGAAGAGACTGACGAAGATACTGACGAAGACATCACTACAATATAACACGCAATTTGAGGTGATTTGCGGGTTAAGCGTAAACTGTCACTGCAACAGCGCAACTAGCTCAGGGATGGCGCAGGGATGGCAAGATGGTGCTAAAGACAGCGCAGGTATGTGTTAGCGATAGCGCAGGGATGGTGCAGAGATGGCGAAAGCGTTGGTGCAACAAATGCATAGCGGCAGCGCAAGCAGTAGCGCAGAGATGGTGCTAGCGATAGAGCACAACATTTGGGCACAGCAATAGCACACAGTAACAGCGCACAGCTATTACGCAACACAGCGCATAGCAACAGGACACAGCTATAACGCGACACAGCGCATAGCAACAGGACACAGCTATAACGCGACACAGCGTACAGCAACAACGCACAGCAACAATGCACAGCAACAATACACAGCAACAGTGCACAGTAATAGCGCAACACAGCGCAACTATGATTCTTGTGGGCGGCTTTTAAAGTTTATTTCGGTGGAGGAGCGGTTATGGTTCGGTATAGCCTTTGTTCGTTGCGATCCGTATCGTATCCTCCCCGCCGTCCCAGTCAACCCCGAAATTGAAAGCGGCTCCAATATCTCTGAGCCTGAAATAATTATTGCCCTCAATATTGTAAGCCGTAAGAACCACATACTTGTTGTCTAGGTAAAGATCCGAGTCAATTAGGCTCGCTTCCTTGTTTCCCGCGCCTTTACCCACCATTTCCCCTCCGACTACGGTATATTCCTTTCCGCTTATCAAATCAATCGATTTTTTCCCTCCGCTCCAAACCACTTCAAACCGCTTATCTGTTCCATTAAGAACATACGCTAAGTCACGGAGCTTAAAATAATTAAAGCCATTGATGTTGTATGCGTCAAACGAAACAGAAATACCATTGACAAGGACGGTCGACGAGGTAGGCGCAGCCACAGCCGCAAGCGCGGGCACTTGCTCGGGCGGAGGTGCTTGCGGCGTTTTAATAGGCGCGGGCGCAGGCACGGACGGAGGTTCAGGTGGTGCAGGCGTAGGCACGGGCACAGGCACCAATGACAACGATGGCTCATCTAAAGTAACATATAATGGATCCTGTTGTGACGCCGCCCCCCACGTAAAGCTAATGCCATACGTAGTCGCAAGCCGCTCAACTTTTTCGCTGTTGCTGATTATGGCAAATTTTGGCAAACTAAGACGGAACACGTTAGCAAATGAGGTATCATGTACGATTTCCGCATTGGCGTTCATTATTTCCAACTGTTTTAGCAAAGAACAGTTATAGAAAGCGCCCAAATCAACCTTTTTTATCCCTAATGGCAGGGTAACCTTCACAAGGCCCGGATGTTCAGTAAATGCCCCCCTGTCTATACCTGTAACCATCCAATTCCCAATTTTGTCAGGCACTGTCACTACCACCATTTTCCCAAGGTATTTCTTTATTACCGCTTCGCCGTTCACGACCGAATACTCCCAGTCCTCAGTTTTTGTCTTACCGCCGTTCAGGGGGGATGTAAACAATTCCGCACGGGGGTTTAGCGCATAAACCCTAAACGCATTGCCGCCGTTTTTGCTGTAATTGTTGCTTATGCCCGAACTTTGGTAATTACTGGCACCGTTGCTGACTTCTGAGTCGTTTTCGCTTACCGCCCAGTAAACTAGGCCAGTCGCTGGGCTATACCTCAAAGTGTCATAAGCGTTTACCGGAACACCAGTGACCTCGCGCGGCGGCTTAACTATCGCGCCCTTTTCGTTAACTATAGTCATCATCGTCTTTGACCTGTCAATGAAAAAATTGTCTGGATCATTATTGCATATTTCCCACATCAACAGGTACTCGTAATTCCCTATGTTTACGATATTGGGGGAAGCCGCATGGGTGTACTTGTCGCTATAGCCAGTTATCATTATTGGGTTGCTTATGCTGGTGAAGTCTTCGTTGATAGTCAAGACAAACAGGTTTCTTGAGGCAGGTCCGCCGTTCCAATTTCTGGAATGCGAAAACGTCCCCGCAAATATGTACCCCGAAGAAGTTCTTGCAAGCCCTCCCATTTCCGCGCCAGTGCTGTTATCGCCATCGCCGCCCTCAAGCCGGAACGAGTCTATAATCCTGTTGCTCTGATGTTTAACGACCCTTTCAAATCCAAAGCCCCGCGGCTCACCGTCTGCATGGTCCGCAAATACAAAACCGCCGTTAATCGGCAGTATGAATTGATTGAAGGAATGGCCTACTGACGGCATAACCAACTTGCCGCTGTTTCCGCCCCCGCTTGCCCCATTTGACGAATCGCTTGACCCGTTAGCCTGGCTTAAGGCCGCGTTGCTGTTTACAGTCAATCTTTCAAATGTGTCAATATTTAATATAAAACCATATGTGGCTTGGTGGCTAATCCCATCGGGGCCCTTAAACTGTTCCCGCGAAAAATAAACGGCAATCATATCACCAGATACTTCTAAACGGCAGTTCCCTGCGTGAAACGGCAGCATTACCCCCGAATACCCTTTAGCCCACTTTTCACCAGTTGTTTGAGCT